>ERZ773187.2-NODE-2-length-261288-cov-22.303201_pt1 | contig 261288 bp, 216 predicted proteins | sample MGYA00511242_ERZ773187 | MGnify/ENA primary metagenome ERZ773187 (study PRJEB29015, sample SAMEA2737744) | human gut metagenome | biome: human gut; feature: human-associated habitat; material: faeces | place: China | collected 2012 ...
CCGGATCACAAATGTCCAGATAATCTTGAATTAGTATTGGCAAAACTGCCTGTTTTGGGTTAGAATAAGTACGTGTTATTTTTTTCATTGCAGATTAATTTTAACACAAAAAGAAGGACCTTGGAGTCATTATGAATCCTTGGTCCTTTTTTTTATAGGCTATATTTTTTCACAGCCCCTTTTTGATAATTCCGGTCAATATGTTGTAGAGAATGCAAAAAAGTGCTATGGTAATATAGAATAATGTCAGGATCAAAAGGCCTAAACCTGCAGGAGCTTGCTCATAGGTGGGAGAAAGACCTTTTGTCCCCGACTTTGAGAAAGAACAGGAGGTTGTTAGGTTGCAGCAGCTACTGGAGGATATCAAAAACGGCAGCTTTGCACGGGTTTATCTGCTTTACGGAGAAGAAACCTACCTGAGACTGCAATATCGGGACAAATTGAAAAAGGCGCTGATTCCGGACGGGGACACGATGAACTACCACTATTTTGAGGGAAAGGGTGTCGAGACAGCGCAGCTGATCGATCTGGCGGAGACGCTGCCCTTTTTTGCAGAGCGGCGGGTGATTGTCGTAGAAAACAGCGGTCTGTTCAAAAAGGCGACAGAGGATCTCGCAGAGTATTTCAAAGCCCCTGCGCCGGGCGTCTGCTTTGTGTTTGTGGAAACCGAAGTGGATAAGCGCGGACGGCTGTATAAGGCTGTCAGGGATACCGGGCGCGTTGTGGAGTTTGCACGGCAGAATGAGGCGACACTGCAGAAGTGGATTTTGATTCAGCTGAAAAAAGAAGGCAAACGGATCACACAGAACGATCTTCAGTTTTTTCAGCAGCGGGTCGGTTCGGATATGGAAAATATCAGCCGGGAGCTGGAAAAGCTGTTCTGTTATACGATGGGACGGGATGTGATTACGGCGGCAGACATTGAGGCGGTGTGCACGAGGCAGATTGGCAATCAGATTTTCGATATGGTCGAGGCGATTGCGATGCGCAGACAGAAGCAGGCGCTGGATTTATATTATGACCTGCTGACGTTGAAGGAGCCGCCAATGCGGATTCTGTTCCTGATCGCACGGCAGTTCAATCTGCTGATGCAGGTTCGGCAGCTGAAACGAAAAGGTCTGGATGAAAAGCAGATCGCGGAAAAAACGGGACTTCGCAGCTTTGTGGTGCGCAAATATGTATCTCAGAGCGCACGTTTTACATGGGAAGAGTTAAAGGAAGCGCTGACCGCCTGCGTGGAAACGGAGGAGGCAGTCAAAACCGGGCAGATGAACGATCGGATGAGCGTAGAGCTTTTGATCATTGCCTATAGCGGAGAAAAGGAGAGAAGAGCATGAGCAGTTTGATATTTTTTATTTTTATGATTTGGTTTATTATGCGGATCGTAAAAAACAAACAGAAGGCTACAGGGCAGAACGATCCGAAACAAACACAGGGCAGCAATACACCTGGCTCTGCTGCAACACGCACGGGAAGCACTTATTCCACAGCGGCCGGCAGAGCAAAAAAATCCGCTTATGAAAGCGCAATGGCATTTCAAAAGACCGCAACCGGATCAGGGGCAGGCAGCAGTTCATCCCGTTTGGGCAACAGCACCTTTGGCTCTGACGGCAGTTCATCGTCTTCTACTTCCACAACGGCGTATCTGGAACGGAAAGCGAAGGAGGATGCCAGGGATCATGCGCAGGAAAAGCGCGAGGAACAGGCGCGTCTCCATCAGGAAACCGGCGGACGTATGGTCGGCGTGCGGTATTATGAGTGGGACAGCATTCCGAAGGGAAACCGGGTTGTCAAGTGCAACTATTGCGGTGCAGAGAATCTGATTTCGGAGCGCTATAAACCGAACCGCTATACCTGCTATTTCTGCAGGGAGATTCTGGAGTGATTGTTTCCGGAACCGGAGGCAGCCCAAGGCAGCACGCCTGTTTGAACCAGTGATCATTCAGATAATCAATTGGCGGATGGATTTCAATCACTGGATAATCTGACGTGCAACTTTTTCCATTTTGTGCTATACTTGTAGCAGACAGAAAAAAACGAGCGACGTCTGGAACGGATAAACCAGGCAGTGCCCAAGGCGGCATAAGGAGGATTTTCGAGATGAGTATGATTGACACTGTAAGAGCTGCTATGGTAACAGCAATGAAGGAACATGATAAGGAGCGTAAGGAGTCCTTATCCATGCTGCTGTCCGCCCTGAAAAACAAGCAGATTGACAAAAGAGAAGATCTGACAGAGGCAGAAGAATTTGAGGTTGTCAAAAAGGAAATCAAGCAGACCAAAGAGACGATGGAGCTCGCGCCTGCAGACAGAGAGGACATCAAAGAGCAGTGCAGCAAGCGTCTGGCGGTGTATTCCGAGTTCGCACCGGAAGAAATGTCAGAGGACGAGATCAAAAATACGATTCAGGCTGTTTTGAATGAGCTCGGTATCGCAGAACCTTCCGCAAGGGACAAAGGCAAGGTGATGAAAGAGCTGATGCCCAGAGTAAAGGGAAGAGCGGATGGAAGCCTTGTAAACCGTATCGTTGGGGAATTATTGAAATAAATTGTGAAAGATGGCTGTCGCGCCGGCAATCGTTTGCCGGGCGACAGCTTTTTTCATTCTGTGAAGCAGGATTTTTTTATCGTATAGGAAACTTCGTTTCCATACGATAAAAACGCTCCGCGAGGATGCGCACTCGGCGCAGGGGTAGATGGTTGCCGAGGCAACCGCGCCTCGGCGCGAGAATGTGCCAAGGCACATTCTTTTATCCATGGACGTTTCATTCCACCGTTACAGATTTTGCGAGGTTTCTGGGCTTATCGACATCCAGACCCCGTCCGAGAGAAACGTAGTAAGCAAACAGCTGCAGCGGGATGATGGCAAGGGATCCGGCAAACAGGTTTTGGGTTTCCGGGATATAGAGGACGTAGTCGGCGTATTTTTCGATGTCCGGATGCTTTTTGGTGCTCAGTGCCATCACGAAGGCACCGCGGGTTTTTACCTCGATCATGTTGCTGACTGTTTTCGGATAAAGGGCATCCTGAGTAGCCAGGGCAACCACAAGGGTACCATCCTCCATTAGGGAAATTGTGCCATGCTTTAATTCTCCGGCAGCGTAGGCTTCGGAGTGGATATAAGAAATTTCCTTTAGCTTCAGGGAGCCTTCCATGGAAATCGCATAGTCGATACCCCGTCCCATGAAGAAGATGTGCTCTGTCGCAAGGTAGTGGTTTGCAAAGAACTGGATCTTTTCTTTCTGAGAAAGAAGTCCTTCTATCTGGTCAGGCAGCTGCTTTAGAGCAGTCAGTAAGGTCTGGAAGGTATCCGGTGTAATGGTGGAACGGATTTGGGCAAATTTTAAGGCAAGCAGATAAAACACGGCAAGCTGGCAGCTGTAGGCTTTTGTTGTTGCAACGGAGATTTCAGGACCTGCCCAGGTGTAGAGCACTGCATCAGATTCGCGGGCGATGGAACTGCCGACAACATTGACAATGGAAAGAACCTTGCAGCCATGGGCCTTTGCGTCACGGAGAGCAGCAAGGGAATCGGCGGTTTCACCGCTTTGGCTGACAATGATGACGAGGGAGTTTTCCTGATAGATCGGATTTCGATAGCGAAATTCGCTTGCAAGATCGGTTTCAACCGGGATGCGGGCCAGTTCTTCGATCACATATTTTCCGGCTGCACCGGTATGATAGGCGGAGCCGCAGGCAACGATGGATATTTTCCGGAGATTTTTGATTTCTTCGTCTGTCATGCCGATTTCGCCCAGGTCGATTTCCTTATCGTGAATGCGGGGAGAAATCGTGTCACGGACCGCCTTTGGCTGCTCGTGGATTTCCTTGAGCATAAAGTGTTCGTAGCCGCCTTTTTCTGCAGCGTGGATATCCCAGTCTATGGTGACGGGCTGTTTTTCAAGGGGCTCGCCGTCGATATTACAGAAGCGCGTATGTTCATTGGAAAGGCAGACGATTTCTTCATTTTCCATATAATAAACCGTCCGGGTATACTGCAGGATGGCGGGAACGTCGGAAGCAATGAATTTCCCGGTATCGTTTATGCCAACGATCAGCGGGCTGTCCTTGCGGGCAGCGTAGATGTGATGCGGATGATCCAAAAACATGATGCCGAGAGCATAGGAGCCCTCTACGCGGTGCATGACCTTTTCAATCGCTTCGACCGGATCGCCGCGGTAATATTCAGTCAGCATGTGTGCAAGCACCTCCGTATCTGTTTCAGATACAAACCGATAGCCTTTCTTTTCCAGACGCTGCTTGAGCTTTTCATAGTTTTCGATGATGCCGTTGTGGACGACAGCAATGGTATGCTCCTCGTTCATATGGGGATGGGCATTTGTGTCAGAGGGACAGCCATGTGTCGCCCAGCGGGTGTGTCCGATGCCGCAAAAACCGGGCAGCAATGCGCCGTGGTTTATTTTTTCATCCAGAACGCGAAGCCTGCCGACTGCTTTTTCCATATGGATTTTTTGACCATCAAAAACAGCGATCCCGGCAGAGTCATAGCCTCTGTATTCCAGCTTGGAAAGCCCATCCAAAATGATAGGGGCCGCCTGCTGTTTTCCGATATAACCTGCAATTCCACACATGATATTTTCCTCCTGTCATAAAAACAGGCGCAGTTATCCTGTCTGTGGATAAAAGCGCCATTGCTTCTCTACATATCTTATGCCTGTCGAGCTTTTACAGATAGAAAAGATCAAAGATCCGACAAACATATTGTTCAGTATATATATTTCGAAGAAAAATGTCAAGTTTTTGGTGCATGGAATAAGATTTTTAGCATATATAAAATCCAAATACCGCGGACAAATGGTAAAGATCGGGGCGGTTGCGTTGCTTGATGGAGGGGGTGGATTATGGTAAGATGGGGATACAGGAAAAATCTAAACATTTAAGGGGAAAATTGATTTATGAACCGGTTTATGGACGCATTGGAACAGGGAAATCTGGAAACATTAAGAAAATATCCCAAGGCAGACTTGCACAATCATTTTGCGCTCGGTGGAAGCAGAAGGTTCTTATATCAGGCAACCGGTAAAAAGGTTGAGCCGTTAGTGCATCCTTTGGCATCCATGGCAGAGATGGATCAATGGAGTCAAAAATATATCGGTCAGTATTTTAACAGCACCGAGGGAAGAAAACTTTTAATCCGTGCGACCTTTCAACAGGCGAAAGAAGATGGGGTAACGGTGCTCGAAATCGGGGAGGACGTTTGGGGCTTAAAAGAATTTTTTCATAATGATATCGATGAGCTGGTGGAATCTTTTACAAGTGCACAAAGAGAAATAGCTCCCGAGATAGAATTAAGGCTTCAGATTGGGTTATCAAGGCATTGTCCGATCAGTTATCTAGAAGATTGTTTGTCTTATTTTTGGGGAAATAAAAATTTTTATTCGATTGATTTGTATGGGGATGAATTCGCGCAGCCGATTGAAAATTTTAAAGGAATTTACCGAAGGGCAAAAAAAGAAGGATTACGCCTGAAAGCTCATGTTGGAGAATGGGGAACCGCGAAAGACATCAGAACGGCAGTAGAAGAATTGGAGCTTGACGAGGTTCAGCATGGTATAGCGGCGGCTGGAGACGAATCCGTCATTCGCTTTTTGGCTGAGAATAAAATCAGATTAAATATTACGCCAACGAGCAACGTTTTACTGGGAAGGGTTGCGGATATGGCGGAGCATCCGATTGGAAAACTGTATCGCAGTGGCATCGATGTTACGATAAATTCGGATGACGTATTGATTTTTGATTCCGACGTATCAAAAGAATATTTGCAACTTTATGAGGCACAGTGTCTGACGGCAGAAGAATTGGAAAATATAAGAAAAAATGGACTAAAGCCTGCCATGCTGTAGAGGCCGGGTCTGTGGATGCGTTTACGCAATAGAAGGAGAACTGACAAATGAGCTACATTACAACCTACACCGGAAAACATTTTGACCCGATACAACCGGAGCCGGGGTTATTTGATTTAACGGATATTTCCCATGCGCTGTCGCTTTTGTGCCGCGGCAACGGACACATGAAACATTTTTATTCCGTGGCGCAGCACAGCATCGCATGTGCGGAGGAGGCGAAGGCACGCGGATATTCCGCGCGAGTGCAGCTTGGGTGTCTTTTGCACGATGCGAGTGAGGCATATCTGTCGGATGTGACCAGACCGGTAAAAAAAGACCTGGACTATTATCTAAAAGTGGAAGCGCTGCTTCAGGATCGTCTGTGGGCGTTTTTTATTCCGGGACGGGTTTTGAGCGAAGAGGAACGCGGACAGGTTTTTGAGATTGATGATGCGATGCTTTCCTGGGAGTTTAGGGAGCTGATGGCGGAAGAACTCGGGGATGGCTGGAAGCAGTTAAAGACCGTGCCGGATTGCTCCTTTGCAGGAATGGAAGATGTGGAAAAGCGGTTTAGCATCTGGTATCGGGACACGATCGGGCAGGTGGAAAGAAAATGAAAAAATTACTGGTGTTGTTTCCTGGCGTCGGATATTCGACTGCGCGTCCGCTTTTATATTATGCGAAACGGATGGGACAGGAAAAGGGCTACGAAGTTCTGGAACTGGAATATAGCCGGATGCCGGAGCATCCGTTTGATAATTTAAAAGAGACTGCCAAAACAGTTTGCGCCTGCGCAGAAGCATGGGCGAAACATGTGGATTGGGAAAAATATGATAAAATTGCGTTTGTTTCAAAAAGTGTAGGAACCGTGGCGGCGGGCTTCCTGACCCGAAGATTGGCAGAAACAGGCGGATGTGTGCAGATCGTCAACCTTTTCCTCACGCCGATTGAGCCGACGCTTAAATATCTGACCGAAGCAAAAAACGGCACAAAAATGGGTTCGTCCCAGATCGTCTTTTCCGGCACAGCGGATCAGTGGATGGAGCCGGAACTGCTGGCAGATTTTTGCAGGAAGCATGGAATCGAGCATCACGCTTATTCAGGAGGAAATCATTCGATCGAAACAGGGCATGTGCTGCGGGATGTGGAGATTGCAAAAGAAATCGTGGGATTCTATGAAAAATTGCTGTAGGAGAGAAACGGAGAAAGTGGGCCAACAGGACAGTAGTGGCGATATATTGTGATGTCATAGAGAAAATGGATATTGGAGAACGTTTTGAAGAAAGCGCTGTGTAACGGAAGTGAGAGATAATCTCCGGTTGCACAGCGCCTTTAGGTTAATCGGAATTTCTATGAAAAATGAGACGTCTGCGTAGGCTGCAGAAGCCATGCACATCCCCGACACGTTTGCAGGGTCTGCCTTACTTCTGCGGCGCAGACGCAACGGCTACCTTGGAGTCCGCAGTGCCGTAGTACATGTAATAGCGTCCGTGGAAGCTGACAAGACCTTCCAAAAAGCAGGTCGGCATGACCTGTCCTTCCAGCTCAAAGGATTCAGACGGGCTGATGAAGGGACGGGTGGTGCGTGCGATCAGACAGGTCGGATTTTCGGGATCGATCAGGAGCTGACCGCCCTGATACATAGTGTCATGTCCCCCGAGACGTTCCGGGTTGTCACCCTTGCCGTTGTAGATTAAAACGATACCGGCATCTGTCAGGATTGCCTGAGGGCCCGGCTCGCACAGAAATTCATCATAGTTGCCGACTCTGGGGCGGATGATGGGAAGCAGGACTCTTGCAACTTCATCGTTATCCTTGCAGCGGGAATCGTGCTGGCTGAAGGAATGGGACGGGTCTGCACCATCTGCAAGAAATTCCACCGGTGTCCAGTGGATCAGATCATCGGAGGTGGCAGCATAAATGTCACTTTCTCCCCAGTACATCCAGTAGGTTTCCTTGAGCTTGACCGGATAAAAGTGGTCACCCTCCTGCCTGCAGACAACTGCGCCGGATTTTGACCAGAGGTTTTTATATTTCCCATTCATTGCATCCTTGAAGATCGGTCCGTGCTTTTTCCAGTGGACAAGATCGGTGCTTTCTGCGCAGCAAAGCAGTGCAACCTTTCCGTTATAGGAAGTATAGTAGAGAAAATATCTTCCGTCCTTTGTTTCTACAATACGGGGATCCTCGCAGCCGCCCTCCCATTCATAGACAGAAAATTCGTCCTTTTCGGGATATAGGACGGGCTCCGGCATGGTGGTAAAATGCAGACCGTCGTCGCTGACTGCCAGACCGATGCGAGAGGTTCCTGCATATTTTCCCTCGTGATCTTCTGCGCGGTAAAGCAGGTAAACGCGGTCATCCTTTACGACGGCCGCAGGATTAAATACATCCTTTGCTTCCCAGCCGAGTTCCTTTTCCTGAACCGGGCAGAAAAAACGGGATACTGCATTGGGAACCAGACAGGGATTGGCTTCGGCAGCCTTTTCAAAAGGGCCGAGCATCCAGGAATATTCTTTTGTCATTGGTAAGTCCTCCTTTTTATAGGGAAAACAGATCGCAGCGTGCGGTGTTTCCCCGGATTATGATATTCCCCCAAGAGCGTTAAAGGCTATTTACGCTAACTATAGCATAGGAAAATGGAAAAGTCTGTGTAGAAAATGTCAGAAAGGGGGAAAAGGAATGTGATTTTCTGGAGTCTTATAGTTACGAGATGGATGATGAAACAATAGAATGCACGCTCTGCGAGCATTCTATTGTCATGAATAAAAATCCCGGCCTCCTGTTGTTTGGAACAGGAGACCGGGATTTTTTATACGACATGCTGCCGTGTTTATGGATTGTTTTGCTGTGTTATCATTCTACATCCTGCAGTGCAGCGGTATTTTCTTCGCCGGTGCGGACCTTTACGACTCTGTCAACATTGTATACAAAAATCTTGCCATCGCCGATGTGACCGGTAAAGAGTACCTTCTTTGCAGTTGCAATGACGGAATCAACAGGGATCTTGCTGACGACAACCTCGATCTTTACCTTAGGAAGCAGGGTTGCATCGATTTCTGCACCACGATACATTTCGCCTGCACCCTTCTGGATGCCGCAGCCCATTACCTGTGTCATGGTCATACCGGTTACACCAAGGTCGTTTAATGCAGTCTTCAGTGCTTCGAAGCGAGACAGCTTTGCAATGATGACAACCTTGTAAATGCCGCTTGCAGAAGCAGTGATCGGAGCTTCCACAACCTTGACCGCTGCATTCTTCTGGAATTCGGAAGCTTTGTCGTAATCCGAAACGCCGAGATCGGTGTTTTCGTTGACATCCATTGTCATGGTGTTGGAGATATCCATGATGGAGAAGCCGGCATATGCGGACGGAAGACCATGTTCTTTTGCATCAAGACCAACAATTTCCTCTTCTTCGGAAACACGAAGACCGAAAAGCTTTTTGATAACAATAAATGCGATCGTAATGGTTACAGCAGTCCATGCAATGGTAGCGAACATACCAAGGAGCTGTAAACCAAGCTGTTTGAAGCCGCCGCCATAGAAGAGACCTGCACCTGCGATCTGGTTTGCACCGAAGCTTACGCCATCACCGAAGCCTCTTGCAAAGGCAGGAGCGGAAGGAGTAGCGAAAAATCCGACTGCAACTGTACCCCAGATACCGTTTAAGCAGTGTACTGCAACTGCTCCGACAGGATCATCCACATGAAGCTTGTAATCCAGAAACCATACGCCAAAGACAACCAGAACACCGGCAACTGCGCCGATTACGATGGAACCAAAAGCATCTACAACATCACAGCCAGCGGTAATGGCAACCAGACCGGCAAGGGAAGCATTTAAGCACATCGAAACATCAGGCTTGCCATATTTTACCCAGGTCAGGATCATGGTAACAACGGTTGCAATAGCGGGAGCGATGGTTGTAGTAACAAAGATGGAGCCGAGCTCTTCAACGGAGGTTGCAGCAGCACCGTTGAAACCGTACCAGCCGAGCCACAGAATGAAAACACCCAGTGCGCCAATAGGAAGGTTATGTCCGGGGAATGCGTTTACCTTCGTTACTTTGCCTGTCTTATCCTTTACAAACTTACCAATACGGGGACCAAGCATTGCTGCACCGATCAGAGCGGAAATACCGCCGACCATGTGGATGCAGTTGGAACCTGCGAAATCGTGGAAGCCGATCTGGGAAAGCCAGCCGCCGCCCCATGTCCAGTGTGCTTCGATCGGATAAATGACTGCGGAAATGACTCCGGAATACACACAGTAGGAAATGAACTTTGTACGTTCTGCCATTGCACCGGATACGATGGTAGCGGTTGTTGCACAGAACACAAGGTTGAATACGAAGTTTGACCAGTCAAAATTTGCATAATCGGTAAAAATGTCAAATCCGGGTTTTCCGATGATACCGGCCATGTCTTCTCCGAGCAGAAGGCTGAAGCCGATCAGAATGAAAACAACGGTACCGATACAGAAGTCCATCAGGTTCTTCATCAGGATATTGCCGGCATTCTTTGCTCTTGTAAAGCCGGTTTCCACCATTGCGAATCCGGCCTGCATCCAGAATACCAGCGCAGCGCCGATCAGAAACCAGACACCGAATACTTCGCCGTTTAAAACGCTTAAGATTTCTTCTGTCATAATAGTTCCTCCTCGTTTCCCGGAGGGAAATGCCCACCCACGCTTGCGTGGGTTGCTCTCTGCAGGAGCAGAGGAACATTTCCTCCTCATTTTGTGGTATAAAAAAACGACGCCAGGGATTTCTTCCTTTCGAAGCCCCATTGCATCGTTTCAGGTGGATGTCAGACAATCCGGTTTGCCCGAGATCCGGAATATGTTTATCCGACCGCATGCGAAATTGAGTTGGAATGTCGGATAAAAAAAGGTGCTGCGACGTTTTGTCGTAGCACCTTTGCTATGTTGGAAGTATAGCACCGTGCTAAGAACGTGTCAAGGAAAAAATGAAAAATTTATAAACTTGAAAATCCAAAGAGCAAGTCCGTTTTTTTGGACACATTATCTGTTATGCTGGAATTGTTCCAGACAGGGACAGAAAGAGAGAAGATGAGTATGATCGTGCAGATGAGCAGTAAGTCAAAAATATATCACAGACCGGGATGTCAGTATTTGAATCGTATCAAGGAAGGATATCTGACATTAGTGGAGCTACAGAAGAAAATAGCTGGAAAATTATTTCCCTGTAAATGTTGCTGTAAGCTCAGCAAAATGTACAGGGACTACGAACCGGCGATGAAAAAGATTCTTGAAGAGGTTGACGGATTAGCGAAGCTGGAAGAAAATCAGATCAAAATCCAGGCGAAAAATTATTGTTGGGAAATCCGGTTTGATCCAGCAAAGCAGCATTTCAGGCTGTATAAGAAAATTTGGGATGAGACGATAGGACGGACGAATCTGATACAATGCAGCGGATATGATGGGAAAGAAGAGACAGGGCAGCTTGAGAAGATAATAGCTTTGCTTGTAGGAAAAGAGAGAACAGCATCTTATCCGGAAGCTTACCGGAAAGCTGCGTGGAATATTGAGCGTCAGGCAAAAGAGCATCATATGAGTATTGAGTATGACGGAGATATTTTATATGTACTTACGGATATGGCTGCATGGAAAATAGTATTTTTTGACCGGAAGCAGTGTTACAAGCTGTTCCACTGTCCGTTTGGCGGGAAAAAGATGACAATGGAGCAGGCAAAAAAAGCCAGGTATCACAGACAGGTGGATGCAGGAGAAAATAGTCATCCTGCGAAATATCTGAAATATATTGCCGGTCATGACCGTGCTAAGAAGATTATGGAACAGGATTATCATTTGCTTCCGCAGAGAAGCAATAAAGAAAAAATATATTATAATCAGGCGAGAAAGAGAGAGGCAAGGAAAAGTACCAGACGGGTCTGGAACCTGTTTGCGGAGCTGGAAGCACAACAGGAAGGCTTTCAAAAACTGTCGTTTTGTTGATAAGTAAAGAATTTATGCGGGACGTTTTTATTGTACATAACACCAGCCCGCAGAAACTCTGCGGGCTGGCATTTTCCACACCGGTGCAGTTCCGGTACAGATGTATAAAGTATGCATCTGACAGTCAGGGGAGAGTTATACAGGGTAGTGACTGTCAAAGCATGCTTTGCAAAGTGGAAGATCCCCGGTCATCTGCTTTAAGTCCTCCAACTTCATATAACCGAGGGAGTCTGCGCCGATAGAGGCGCAGATTTCGGCAGCGGTGTGGGAGGATGCGATCAATTGATCGTTGCTGGGAACGTCGGTTCCGTAGTAACAGGGGAAAAGAAAAGGAGGAGAGCTGATACGTACATGCACCTTAGTTGCGCCGGCATCCTTTAACATACGGATCAGGCTGGCCATTGTGGTGCCGCGGACGATAGAATCGTCAATCAGGACAATGCGTTTGCCTCTGACGACGCTGGAGAGTACGCTCAGTTTCAGGTGAACAGCGGACTCCCGCTCCTTTTGGGTGGGTTTGATGAAAGTTCTTCCCACATAACTGTTTTTGTGAAACGCAAGGGCGAAGGGCAGACCGCAGGCCTGCGCATAGCCCATTGCTGCAGCCAGACCGGAATCCGGGACTCCGGTAACAAGATCCGCTTCGACCGGATAGGAAGCGGCAAGGGCTTTTCCGGCGCGGATTCTGGCATCATATATGTTTACATTGTCCATCGTGGAATCCAGACGGGCAAAATAGATGTATTCGAAAATACAATGTGCGTGAGGAATATGTGCAGCTTTACTTTCCTCGATGAGACGGGAATCGGATTTGATCCCATTTTCGGTAATGGTAACGATCTCGCCGGGAAGGATATCACGTACAAATTCTGCGTCTACAGCTGTCAGGGCGCAGCTTTCCGATGCAAGGATGTAGCTGTCACCACGTTTGCCCAGACATAATGGTTTTAAACCGAGCGGATCTCGGACGCCGATCAGTTTTCTGGGGCTGATGATGACAAGAGCGTAACCGCCCTTTAATTTGCGTGCAGTCTGTAAAATTGCATCTTCCACACAGGAGGTGTGGGTTCTTTCCCGTGCGATATCGCAGGCGATGACTTCGGAGTCTGTCGTGGAGCGGAAAATAGCGCCGCCCTCCTGAAGAGACTGACGGAGCTCGGATGCATTTGTGATGTTGCCGTTATGGGCAAGCGCAAGCGTGCCTTTTAAATAGTTTAAGACGAGGGGCTGCGCATTTTCCACGGTGCTTGCGCCGGTCGTGGAGTAGCGGACGTGTCCAATGCCGATATTTCCCTTCAGGGAATCCAGGGATTCTTCATGAAATACCTCGCTGACAAGCCCCATGTCTTTGTGCCAGGTGATATTTCCTTTCGGGCCATTTGTGTTACAGACGGCAATACCGCAGGCTTCCTGTCCGCGGTGCTGCAGAGCAGAAAGCCCGTAGTAGATGGAAGGGGCAGCGGCGCTGCCATCGGGATTATAAATCCCGAAGACGCCGCATTCCTCTTTCAGTTTATCCTCTTGTTCCGGATCAAAAAAACTCATTTTAAAGTGTCCCTTCCGGCTGTTTTAAACGGAAAACAGCAGCTTCTCGTAGTTCGGGTAAGGCAGAATGCTGTCAGGAATATAGGTTTCTGCAGCATCTACAGCGCTGCGGACTGCATCCATATCAGGCAGGATTGTCTCGTGATAGAACAGGGACAGGGCAGGCTGATCGCTCATGCCTTCTGCTGTTGCAAGATCTGCTTCCAGCTTTTCTTCCGCGGTATAAATTGCTTCGTAATAGCCGGAAAGTGCGGTCAGCAGCTTCTCCTGTGCGGTGCAGGGCAGTGTTGCAAGAACTGCCTTTTTCGCAGAGATCGATGCAGCAACCTCGTCTGTATAGGCCATCAGGGCAGGCAGGAAATCGCGGCGAACCATATCCTCCATGGTCTTTGCTTCGATATGGATGGTCTTGCTGTAGGTTTCCAGCAAAATTTCATATCTGGAGAAGATCTCTTCTTTGGAGAAGATGTGATGGCTGGTAAACAGGTCGATATTCTTCTCGTGAATGAAATAAGGAAGCGCATCAGGAGTGGACTTTAAGTTGTACAGACCGCGCTTTTCAGCTTCCTGAACCCATTCGTCAGAATAGCCGTTGCCGTTAAAGATAACCTTTTTGTGCTTCAGGATCGCTCTCTTTACCAGAGCGCGAACTGCTTCATCCATCTGATCTTCGGGGAAGGCCTTTAATTCTCCGTAGAACTGACGCAGTGCTTCTGCAACAGCTGTATTTAAAATGATGTTTGGACCTGCCACAGAGCTGGAAGAGCCAAGGCTTCTGAATTCAAATTTATTGCCGGTAAATGCAAAGGGTGAGGTTCTGTTTCTGTCGGTATTATCCTTAAAGAAATGAGGCAGTACAGTTGCGCCGGTATCCATCTGAACAAGAGGATGCTTGCCAAAGAAGGTATCATTTTCAATGGAATCCAGAACAGCAGTCAGCTCATCTCCAAGGAAGATGGAGATAATAGCCGGAGGCGCCTCGTTTGCACCGAGACGATGATCATTTCCTGCGCTGGCAACGGAGATACGCAGCAGATCTGCATAATCGTCAACCGCTTTGATGACGGCCATCAGGAAAATCAGGAACTGTGCGTTTTCAGCAGGAGTACGTCCGGGCTCCAGCAGGTTTACACCGGTATTTGTAATCATGGACCAGTTGTTGTGCTTCCCGGAACCATTGATACCGTCGAAGGGTTTTTCGTGGAGCAGACATACCAGACCGTGTTTGTCAGCGACTTTTTTCATGACTTCCATCGTCAGCTGATTGTGATCGACTGCAACGTTTGCAGTGTCGAAAATCGGAGCTAACTCATGCTGTGCAGGAGCAACTTCGTTATGCTTTGTCTTTGCAGGAATGCCAAGCTTCCAGAGCTCTTCATCCAGATCATGCATGTATGCGGATACACGGGGCTTTAATGCGCCGAAATAATGATCTTCCATTTCCTGACCTTTGGGAGACATTGCGCCGAACAGAGTTCTGCCGGTAAAGATCAGATCCTTTCTCTGTTCATACAGAGCTTTGTCAACCAGGAAATATTCTTGCTCGGGACCGATGGTTGTGGAAACACTTGTAACGTCCTTGTTTCCGAGCAGCTGCAGAATCCTGACTGCCTCTGTGTTCAGAGTTTCCATGGAACGCAGCAGAGGAGTCTTTTTATCCAGTGCTTCGCCGCTGTAAGAACAGAAAGCGGTAGGAATGTAAAGGGTTCCATCCTTAATAAAAGCGGGGGAAGTAGGATCCCATGCCGTATAACCTCTTGCTTCAAAAGTAGCGCGCAGACCGCCGGACGGGAAGCTGGACGCATCCGGCTCACCCTTTACCAGCTCTTTTCCGGAGAAATCCATGATGATCTGACCATCTCCGACCGGACTGATGAAGCTGTCATGCTTTTCAGCAGTGAAACCGGTCATGGGCTGGAACCAGTGCGTATAATGGGTAGCGCCGTGCTCAACTGCCCATTCCTTCATGGCAACCGCAACGGAATTGGCAACATCCAGTTCCAGATGAGTGTTATTTTCGATTGTTTTACGCAGCGCTTTGTAAATATCCTTGGGGAGCTTTTCGCGCATCACTTTGTCGTTAAAGACCAGGCTGCCGTAAATTTCAGGAATACTTTTTGACATAGATCAAATCTCCTTTCAACTGTAGGGTAAGCATTGTACATTTCGGTGTTTTGTCTGACGAAACGTTTCGTCCTGCAGAACCTATTCTTTAGAACGAAAAAAGGCACTTCGGAGAAGATTCTCCAAAGCGCCTTTGCTTTATGTGACGTATCATACTCACAAATACTCCGGTTGTCAAGCCCCTTTTTTGATAAAAACGAAAATTCGAGCAGCAAAGCCATAGGTGCATTTGAGGGAGCTTTTTTGTCAACTTACCTTCGATCCTGAGACAAGCAGCGCGTTTTCGTGTATGCTTTTGTCAACGAAAGGAAAGGAGGTCGGGACATGAAAGTGAGCATTGAACTTTCAGCGGAATATCAGGTTCCGTATGCAGTCATTTATGCAGATCAAATAACGGATGAAATCCAGAAAATCATGGAGAGTTTCAGCCGGCAGGAAATGCCGATCACGGCGCTGCAGAATGAGGAGAATCTCGTTGTCCTGCAGCCGGAGGAAATCTACATGGTGAGGGTGGAAGCAGGAGAGACGATTCTTTTTGGAGAGTGTTCGAAATATCGTTCCAGAAAGAGACTTTATGAATTAGAAAAGCAGCTTGGAAAGCAGTTTATGCAGATTTCGAAATCCACGCTGGTCAATCTTTCCTATCTGGACAGCATCGAAGCGGGATTTAACGGAACGCTTCTTCTGAAGCTGAAAAACGGCTGTAAGGATTATGTATCCAGAAAATATCTGCCGGAATTTAAGAAATATCTTGGTCTGTAGGAGGAATAAAGATTGAAAAATATCATTTTTCAATCACGAGATTTGTGTCTGCGCGCACTTGACACAAACTCGCATGCTCAAAAAGCGTGCGCAGAAATGAGAGGAAAGCATGAAAGCGATTGTAAAAGAAGCAGCGAAATATGTTGGAATCAGCACAGGGATTGCACTTGGAATTTTCTGTTTTGTCGGAATGATATTTGACCTGTATTATGGCGGAAATTTCAGCCTTTCCGGGTATCAGTTTACGAAGATGGTGGTCGGTTGTGTGGTGGTCGGCTGGGGCTTTGGCATTCCGGCTGTCGTTTACCGGAAAGAAAATATGCCGATGCCGATCCGTGTTGTGATCCATATGGGAAGCGGCTGCGTGATTTATACGCTGGTCGCGTGCTGGGTCGGCTGGATCGACCTGTCAGCGGGGCTCTGGCAGGGAATCGGCATGATTGCTGCTCAGCTGGCAGCAGCATTTCTGATCTGGTTTTTCTTTCTGCTGCATTACCGCCGGGAAGCGAAAGAGATGAATGAACGGATACAGGAGATGAAAAAAGGGAAGGATTAAAATCCTTCCTTATTTCGTTGGATGCGAAGTTCTTTTCTTTTCTGTCCGGCTTCCCATTCCGCCTGCTGTCCGATGGATTCGATCAAAAGACCGGGAACTTTGGTCGGTTTTCCGTTATTGTCGACGGCGACGAGCGTCAGATAAGCCCTGTTTACGGGATACCGTGTGCCGTTAAGTTTTTCCACATAGGTATCGACCCGGACTTCCATGGAGGTGCTGCCGACCCAGGTGAGGGTTCCGACCAGAACGACAAGGTCATTTTGAAACACGCCGCGGATGAATTTCAGGTTATCGACGGATGCGGTGATGACATTACACTGGGAATGACGGATGCCGACGAGCCCGGCGACTTCGTCAATCCACTCCATCAGCCTGCCGCCGAAAAGCCGTCCTGCACCGTTTAAATGTTCCGGGCGGATCTGATAGACCTGTTCCACGCGGGATTCGATTGCTCTTTTTTTCATAGTATTTTGGGAAGACCTCCATTCTGAGTACAGATTTTCCTGCGGGCGCGAAAATGGTCCGCAGGGAGCTTAAAATCCTTATGATTATTTTATTTCTACGGTTTGGGACAGTCAAGTGGCAGAAGGTAAAGCGCGTCAGCGGTAGAGTCGGCTTCCGGCAAAATTTATGTCGGCGTCTGCATTGATACCGCATGTACACTGGGTGTGTGCGCGGAACGCAATGCGATTTTCAATATGATTACAAACGTCGAGGACGCGATCCGGCGTGTCATTGCAGTGAACTGGAAAGGCGAGGCAATTCCGCCCTGTGGAGCATGCCGGGAATTCATGGCGCAGCTGATGCCGGAGGATTATCGTTCGATAGAAATCATGATGGACTATGAGAAGGAAAGAGTGGTAACACTGGGGGATCTGACGCCAGAATGGTGGCTGTGAGAATAGATCAAAATAGGGGATGTGATCGTTGAACGGCTGTAAAATACAGATGATTTGTAAAATTTTATAATAGGTAATTGTAATAAAAAGGAGAAAGAACATGACAGAATGGGAAAAGGCACAGAACGGATATTTATATGATGCAAACTATGACCAGGAGATTGTAGAGGCAAGAAACCGTTGTGCGGATTTATGTTATGAATTTCACCAATTGTAAACCGTCAGAGAGTAAATAGCAGGGTGAACTGTTGAGTCAGATGTTCGGAAGCATAAAAGGAAATCCGGTTGTTACAGCGCCGTTTTACTGTGATTATGGATTCAATATTTCTGTAGGAGAAAATTTTTATACGAACCATAATGTCACGATACAGGATGGCGCGAAGGTCACTTTTGGAGACAATGTATTTATTGCTCCGAACTGCGTATTTTCAACAGCCGGTCATGCGATTGACAGCGAACAGAGAGGGTGCGGACTGGAAATCCCTGCAGGGTGATTCGCAAAATTACAGACGCAGATAAGAAAAAATATCCTGTATTTGAAGAATCTGCGAACAGGTGAGGAGTATGCCTATGAAAAAAATGATTCGTGCCGCTTTTGTATTATGCCTGCTGTTTGCATTATCCGGATGTGGCAAAAAAGAAGCGACCGTGGTAAAGACCTATGCCGCTACGGACGTTCTGGACGTCGAGAAAGAGATGGCGGCAGGACGGGAAGTGACGATGGTTCCTTATTATGAGATGAGCGACGGAACCTGGCAGATCGAAGATGGGCATTCTTACAAGTACCGGCTGGAAGTGAGCGGCAGGATGAATGCGGCAGAGAGCGACAGTACGTTTATCTATTTGAGCAATCAGGAAAGCATTCCCTTCGATCAGGCATGGAAAGCGAGCGGATTGAGCAGCAATATGGACGATTATTTCGATGAAGCGGATGCAAAATTCGTGGGGATGAAATAAAAGGCTGGATTTTTCCTTTACACACCAGAGCAGTGTTGTTATAATACTCTCCGGGAATGAGGTTCTCCCGCGCCGTATGGCGGAACCGCTTGAAAGAATTGTAAGCTGATGACTTCTGTGATTTTAGATGCAAAAGCGACAGGATTTTGGCATCGATGGCTGACTGCAAATGTCCGCAGAAAGGATGTTTGTGTGCAACAAAAATCGCAGAGGACATCGGCTTTTTTGATTTTTGACAGTAGAATGTTCGCAGAGCAATGCCGCAGCGGGCGCATTCCAATTCCACAGAGAATAGAAATGGAGAAAAACATGTTGACTTCACTTGCGTTTATTTTTCTGATAGGTCTTGCCATGGCGGCGGTCTGTGAGCGGATAGGGCTTCCGAGGATTATTGGAATGCTCTTTACGGGCATCGTGCTCGGACCGTATGTGCTGAATCTGCTTGATCCGTCGATTCTGGGCATTTCGTCGGAGCTTCGCCAGATGGCGCTGATTATCATTTTGTTAAAAGCTGGTCTGTCCTTAAACCTTGCGGATTTAAAGAAAGTCGGACGCCCTGCTATGATGATGGCATTTGTACCAGCGAGCTTTGAAATCTTTGCGTTCTTTTTATTTGCTCCGTATGTGCTTGGAATTACGCACGTGGAGGCTGCCGTGATGGGTGCAGTGCTTGGGGCGGTTTCCCCGGCAGTCGTGATTCCGCGGATGGTGCAGCTGATGGAAAACAGTTATGGGACGCAAAAGAGCATCCCTCAGATGATTATGGCGGGTGCATCCTGCGACGATATTTTCGTCATCGTTCTGTTTACGACATTTGTGCGCATGGCGCAGGGAGGAAGCGCAAAGGCGTCGGACTTTGTGCAAATTCCGATTTCGATCGTGTTCGGCGTTGTGTTGGGAGCCGCTGCAGGTTATGTGCTGGCGAGGGTTTTTGAAACGGCATACGCCCATGCCCACTGCGTTCGAAACAGCATGAAGGTGATCCTTGTGCTGGGTCTGTCGTTTCTTCTGATGGCAGTGGAAACGTGGCTGAAAGGAATCGTTCCGGTGTCCGGGCTTTTGGCGGTTGTGAGCATGGCGTGCATGTTGAAGGCAAAGTGCGTGCCGGAGGTTTCGAAGCGCCTGTCTGAAAAATTCGGCAAGCTCTGGCTGGCAGCGGAAGTCGTGCTGTTTGTGCTGGTCGGCGCGGCGGTCGATATCCGTTATACGGCAAGCGCTGGTGCGAGTGCGCTTTTGATGATCGGGATTGCGCTCCTGTTTCGTGCAACAGGCGTGTTCTTGTGTATGGCAGGGACGCAGCTGAATAAAAAAGAGCGGCTGTTCTGTGTGATCGCCTATCTGCCGAAAGCAACCGTACAGGCGGCGATCGGGTCAGTTCCGCTGAGCCTGGGGTTGCCGTGTGGACAGCTTGTGCTCTCGGTTGCAGTGCTTGCGATTCTCGTGACCGCACCGCTGGGAGCAATCGGAATGGACAAAACGTATCGGAGGCTGTTGGTGCATGAAGGCGGCGCGGCTGGGGAGAACCCCGGCGCATGATAGGGGCGCGTCGCATGCGATCCGGTTCCCACGCGCCATTCGTCATACAATAGAATGCACGCTCCGCGAACATTCTATTGTCATGAATCGCATCTGCGATGCTATCCGCTGCTGCGCAGCTACTTTTGCTCATAAGAGTGGCGCTCCCTCTGTAGCCTTCCGCAGGCAGATTTTCATGCGAGCATGAAATCTGCCTGTGGAAAGCTACATGGGAACTACCGCACGTCAGTGCTCCAGTTCCCCCGCGCCATTCGCAAAAGCGCATCTGCGATGCTATCCGCTACTGCGCAGCTATTTTTGCTCATAAGAGCGGCGCTCCCGCTGTAGCCTTCCGCAGGCAGATTTTCATGCGAGCATGAAATCTGCCTGCGGAAAGCTACATGGGAACTGGAAAATTAAATTAAAAAACCTCTTTACAAATGAAAAAAGATAGGGTAGACTACATTGCATGAAAAATAGTGTCGTACATAAGATGTAGGCTGACAAAGGGGTCAGGAAACTTGCATTGCAGGTTTCCTGACCCCTTTCTTTCTGTAACATGGGTTCCATGTTACAGAAAGAGGCACTGACGTGCCTGAGATGCGCACTCGCGCGAAGATGAAAAATGTCGCAAGCGACCGCGCTCGGCGCGAGAATGTGCCAAGGCACATTCTTTTATGTATCAAAGTATTTTTATGAACGGCACACTGACAGTAGGAAATGCTGTTGCAGGGCAGCAAGGAGGAGAGCATGGGCGTAAAATATGTATTTGTGACCGGCGGCGTTGTGTCCGGTCTTGGAAAAGGAATTACCGCAGCTTCGCTGGGACGGCTGCTTAAAGCGAGAGGATATCATGTAACCATGCAGAAGCTGGATCCCTATATCAATGTGGATCCCGGTACGATGAATCCGATCCAGCACGGAGAGGTATTTGTAACAGATGATGGCACGGAGACAGACCTGGATCTGGGACATTACGAACGGTTTATCGATGAAAGCCTGGATCAGAATTCCAACGTTACAACGGGTAAAATTTACTGGTCGGTTCTGCACAAGGAACGTCATGGAGATTACGGCGGCGGTACCGTACAGGTCATTCCTCATATTACAAACGAAATCAAATCGAAATTTTACCGGGAGAAGTCCCCGGAGGAAGATACCATTTCTATTATAGAAGTCGGCGGTACAGTCGGCGATATCGAAAGCCAGCCGTTTTTGGAAGCGATTCGTCAGTTTCAGCACGAGATGGGACGGGAAAATGCCATCCTGATCCAGGTTACATTGATTCCATATTTAAAGGCATCCGGTGAAATGAAAACAAAGCCGACCCAGATGAGCGTCAAGCAGCTGCAGAGTATGGGGATCTGGCCGGATATCCTGGTTTGCCGTTCGGATTATCCGATTGATGAAAAAATGAAAGAAAAGATCGGATTATTCTGTAACGTGAAAAAGGAACATGTTCTGCAGAATCTGGATGCACCGTCCCTTTATGAAGTGCCGATGATGATGGAAGAAGAGCATTTGGCTCAGGCGGTCTGTGAATGTCTGAATCTGCCCTGTCCGGAGCCGAATCTGGCAGACTGGAAAAAGATGCTGGAGGATCTGCGGCATCCCACCAGTTCTGTCACCATCGCGCTGGTTGGAAAATATGTAGCCCTGCATGATGCTTATTTGAGCGTAGCGGAAGCCTTAAAGCACGGCGGCATCGCAAACCGCACCCAGGTCAACATCCGCTGGATCGATGCAGAAGAGCTGACACCGGAAAATCTGGAGGAATATCTGCACGATGTGGACGGCATTTTGGTACCGGGCGGATTCGGACAGAGAGGAACGGAAGGAAAGATTCTTGCAATCGGTTATGCAAGACGCAACAAAATTCCGTATCTTGGATTGTGTCTTGGCATGCAGCTTGCGATAGTTGAATTTGCAAGAAACGTGGCAGGACTTTCCAAAGCGGCGAGCATTGAGCTTGATCCCGAAACGCCTGATCCGGTCATCGCACTGATGCCGGAACAAAACGGGATTACCAATCTTGGCGGTACTTTAAGACTGGGCGCATATCCCTGTGTCCTGCAACCGGAAACACTGGCCCATAAGCTGTATGGAAAGACAGAGATTTCCGAACGTCACCGCCACAGATATGAAGTCAACAATGATTACCGGGAAGTGCTGACGAAAAACGGCATGGTACTTTCCGGACTGTCTCCGGACGGAAGAATCGTGGAGATGATCGAATTAAAAGAGCATCCGTTCTTCGTTGCAACACAGGCACACCCGGAATTCAAATCCAGACCGAACCTGCCGCACCCGCTGTTTGAGGGCTTTGTAAAAGCGGCAGTAGCATATGAAGCGGCAGGCAGCAGCGCCGTTTAAATAAGGAGGACTACCATGGGAGAAAATCAGGTACAGCAGGGACTTTACAGCCAGAGCTTTGAACATGATAACTGCGGCATCGGAGCTGTGGTTAATATCAAAGGCAGAAAAGACCACCAGATTGTTGCAGATGCGTTAAAAATTGTAGAACAGCTAGAACACCGTGCCGGAAAAGACGCGGAGGGAAAAACCGGAGACGGCGTCGGAATTCTGACTCAGATTTCCCATCGCTTTTTTTCCAGAGTATGTCAGGAAATCGGCATCGAGCTCGGCGGCGAAAGAGAATACGGCATCGGCATGTTCTTTTTCCCGCAGAACGAGTTAAAGCGCAGCCAGGCGAAGAAGATGTTTGAGATTATTGTAGAAAAAGAAGGCATGAAGTTTTTAGGCTGGAGAGAAGTGCCGACTGCACCGGAGGTGCTGGGACATAAGGCAAGAGAATGTATGCCTGTCATTTGCCAGGGCTTTGTCAAAAAGCCGGAAAATATTGCAGCAGGGCTGGACTTTGACAGAAAGCTCTATGTGGTACGCCGCGTATTTGAGCAGAGTAACGATAATACCTATGTGCCGTCCTTATCGAGCCGGACCATCGTGTATAAGGGTATGTTTTTGGTGGGACAGCTGAGAACCTTCTTTAAGGACCTGCAGGATGCAGAATATGATTCCGCGATTGCAATTGTCCATTCCAGATTTTCGACCAATACGAATCCCAGCTGGGAGCGTGCACATCCGAACCGGTTTATTGTGCATAACGGTGAGATCAACACGATCAAGGGCAATGCGGATAAGATGCTGGCGCGGGAGGAAACAATGTGTGCACCGCGGTTCTCGGCAGATGATTTAACGAAGGTGCTTCCTGTAGTCAATACAAATGGATCGGACTCCGCAATGCTGGACAATACACTGGAATTTCTGGTAATGAGCGGAATGGAGCTGCCGCTTGCGGTCATGATTACAATCCCGGAGCCCTGGACCCACAATGATACGATTTCCCAGGAGGGACGCGATTTCTATCAGTACTATGCGACGATGATGGAGCCCTGGGATGGTCCTGCTTCCATCCTGTTTTCGGACGGTGACCTGATGGGCGCTGTTCTGGACAGAAACGGTCTGCGTCCCTCCAGATATTATATTACAGACGATGACAGACTGATCCTTTCTTCTGAAGTCGGTGTCCTGGAAATTCCCGCAGAGCATATTTTGAAAAAAGAGCGACTGCATCCCGGTAAAATGCTGCTGGTGGATACCGTAAAGGGCGAAGTCTTAACAGACGAAGAAATCAAGGAGACCTACGCGAAGCGGGAGCCTTACGGCGAATGGCTGGATTCCAATCTGGTTACACTGCATGAGTTAAAAATCCCGAATGAAAGGATTCCTTCTTATAACAAAGAAGAACGGGCGCGTCTGCAGAAAGCGTTTGGTTACACCTACGAGGAATACCGGGAGGGTATCTGCTCGATGGCGTTAAACGGAACCGAACGGATCGGCGCGATGGGTGTGGATACACCGCTGGCTGTCCTTTCCAAAGAATATCAGCCGTTGTTTTATTATTTCAAGCAGCTGTTCGCGCAGGTAACGAACCCTCCGATCGATGCGGTCCGGGAAAAAATCGTCACTTCCACAACCGTATATGCCGGCAAGAACGGAAATCTTCTGGAAGAGAAGCCGGAAAACTGTCAGGTACTAAAGATCAATAATCCGATCCTGACAGACCTCGACCTGTTGAAGATCCGCACAATGAAAAAGCCCGGCTTTAAGGTTGTCTGTGTGCCGATCATTTTCTATAAGAGCACACCGATGGATCGCGTGCTGGAGCATTTGTTCGTACAGGTGGATAAGGCGTACCGGGAGGGTGCGAATATCCTGATTCTTTCCGACCGCGGTGTGGATGAAAACCATGTTGCAATCCCGTCGCTGCTGGCAGTTTCCGCCGTACACAAGCATCTGGTCAAGACGAAAAAATGTACGGCACTGTCCATTATCCTGGAATCCGGCGAGCCGAGGGAGGTGCACGATTTTGCGGCGCTGTTAGGCTACGGTGCGTGCGCGGTCAACCCGTATCTGGCCCATTCCACCATCGCAGAGCTGGTAGAAGACGGTCTGCTGAACAAAGATTATTATGCGGCAGTAGAAGATTATGACCATGCAATTTTGCAGGGCATCGTAAAGATTGCGTCCAAGATGGGTATTTCCACGATTCAGTCCTATCAGGGCAGCCAGATTTTCGAGGCGATCGGCATTTCGCAGGAGGTCATCGATGCGTACTTTACCGGAACCGTCAGCAGGATCGGCGGTATTACCTTAAAAGATATCGCAGCGCAGACGGATGCGCAGCATTCCAAGGCGTTTGATCCGCTGGGACTGGCAACAGACCTGACGTTGTCCTCCATGGGCAGACATAAGATGCGCAGCCAGGGCGAGGAACACCGTTACAATCCCCAGACGATCCATATGCTGCAGCAGGCAACAAGGGATGGCAGCTACGAAAAGTTCTGCGAATATACAAAGATGGTGGATAAAGAGGAAACCGGTTATCTGCGCAGCCTGATGGACTTCAACTTCCCGGAGACTGGTGTTCCGATTGAAGAAGTAGAGAGCGTAGAGTCCATCGTAAAGCGGTTTAAGACCGGTGCGATGTCTTACGGTTCGATTTCCGAGGAAGCGCATGAAGCGCTGGCGATCGCCATGAATAAACTACACGGCAAATCCAACAGCGGTGAAGGCGGCGAGAGCGATGAGCGTCTGGAATCCGCAGGAACCGATCATGACAGAAGCTCTGCGATCAAGCAGGTGGCAAGCGGACGTTTCGGCGTAACGAGCCGATATCTGGTCAGTGCAAGAGAGATTCAGATCAAAATGGCTCAGGGGGCAAAACCCGGCGAGGGCGGACATCTTCCTGCCAAGAAGGTGTATCCCTGGATTGCAAAGACAAGACATTCCACACCCGGTGTGAGCCTGATTTCTCCTCCGCCTCATCATGATATTTATTCCATCGAGGATCTGGCACAGTTAATTTACGACTTGAAAAATGCAAATAAATATGCACGAATTTCCGTAAAATTGGTTTCGGAAGCCGGTGTCGGAACCGTTGCAGCCGGTGTTGCAAAAGCAGGTGCACAGGTAATCCTGATTTCCGGTTATGACGGCGGTACCGGTGCTGCGCCCATCAGCTCCATCCATAATGCAGGACTTCCGTGGGAGCTGGGACTGGCAGAAACCCATCAGACTCTATTGCAGAATGGTCTGAGAAACCGCGTTGTCATCGAGACAGACGGTAAGCTCATGAGCGGCAGGGATGTTGCGATGGCAGCGCTTCTGGGAGCAGAGGAATTCGGCTTTGCTACTGCTCCGCTGGTAACCCTTGGCTGTGTCATGATGCGTGTCTGCAATCTGGACACCTGTCCGATGGGTATCGCAACCCAGAATCCGGAGCTGCGCAAGCGCTTTATCGGAAAACCGGAATACGTCATTAACTTCATGACCTTTATCGCGCAGCAGCTGCGGGAGTACATGGCAAAGCTTGGCGTCAGAACTGTAGATGAGATGGTAGGGCGTACCGATCTGTTAAAGAAAAAGGATGGTCTGACCGGAAGAAAAGCGACGATCGATTTGAGCAGAATCCTGTACGAGGGCGCACAGGCGGAAAGAAAGGTCAGTGTTTTCGATCCTGCATGCGCATATGATTTCAAACTGGAAAAGACAAAGGATGAATCCGTTTTATTAAAGAAGAAAGAAGTAAAGGCAGCCATTGCGAACGGAACAGAAATATCCTGCAGCGTGAAGCTGACCAATACCGACCGTACCTTCGGCACACTTCTGGGCGCAGAAATCACAAGACAGCATCCGGAAGGACTGCCCGAGGATACCATCACGATTCACTGTGAAGGCGCAGGCGGACAGAGCTTCGGTGCATTTTTGCCAAAAGGTCTGACCTTATCGCTGTGCGGTGACAGCAACGACTATTTCGGCAAGGGACTTTCCGGCGGCAAGCTGGCAGTCTTTGCACAGGAAAAAGCGAAATTTAAACCGGAAGAAAATATCATTATCGGCAACGTTGCCCTTTACGGCGCAACAAGCGGAGAAGCCTATATCGCAGGTGTGGCAGGAGAACGGTTCTGCGTCCGCAATTCCGGTGCAACTGCTGTTGTAGAAGGCGTCGGAGAGCATGGCTGCGAGTATATGACTGGTGGTCATGTGGTTGTACTGGGACCTACCGGCAAAAACTTTGCGGCAGGTATGAGCGGCGGCATCGCTTATGTACTGGATGAAGAAAGCTGTCTGTATAAAAACCTGAACAAGGAAATGGTACTCATGGAGAAGGTGGAGACCAAGTTTGACCAGGAGGAGCTCCGTGCCATGATCGAGGCGCATGTGCGCAATACCGGTTCCAAAAAGGGACAGGAGGTACTGGATCACTTTAAAGAGTATCTGCCGAAGTTCAAAAAGATTATTCCTGGAGATTACAAGCGGATGCTGCAGCTGTCCTCCCAGTTTGAGGAACAGGGCATGAGCCGCCAGGAAGCGCAGATTGAGGCATTCTATGCGAGTGTCGGCAGCAGAGCGTAACGGGAGGAAACAGTCATGGGGAAACCTACAGGTTTTTTGGAATATGAGCGTAAAGACGGACCGGTGACGGCTCCAAAGGAAAGAATCAAAAATTTTAAGGAATTTCACGGACAGCTGCCGGAAGAGGAGCAGCGTCTGCAGGGAGCGCGCTGCATGGAATGCGGCGTTCCCTTCTGCCAGGCGGGTACAATGATTGCCGGAATGGCTTCGGGATGCCCGCTGCATAATCTGGTGCCGGAGGTCAACGATCTGGTCTGGCACGGCAACTGGGAACAGGCTTATGTCCGTTTGTCAAAGACTCACTGTTTCCCGGAATTTACTTCCAGGGTCTGCCCCGCGCTGTGTGAGGCGGCCTGTACCTGCGGGCTGCACGCAAAACCGGTTTCTACGAAGGAAAATGAACGTGCGGTCATTGAATATGCTTACGCGAATGGTCTGGTAAAAGGCGAAGAACCAAAGGTACGCACCGGAAAGAAGGTCGCGGTCATCGGCAGCGGTCCGGCCGGATTGTCTGCAGCCTGGAACCTGAACAAACGCGGACACAGCGTAACGGTCTATGAACGTCATGACAGAGTCGGCGGTCTGCTGCGCTACGGCATTCCGAATATGAAGCTGGACAAGAGCATCATCGACAGAAGGATCGAAGTCATGAAGGCTGCCGGCATCAAGTTTATCTGCAATGCAGACGTTGGAAAAGATATTTCCGGCAAGGAGCTGGAAAAAGAATACGACCGCGTGATTCTTTGCGGCGGGGCCTCCCATCCAAGAGATATCCATGTGCCCGGCAGGGATGCAAAAGGCATCTGGTTTGCAGTGGATTTTCTGGGAACTGTAACAAAGCAGCTCCTGGATACGAATTTTGAAAAAGTGCCCTATGAGCTGGCAAAAGGAAAAAATGTGCTGGTAATTGGCGGCGGAGATACCGGAAATGACTGTGTCGGAACTTCAATTCGGCTGGGTGCGGCAAGCGTGACACAGCTGGAGATGATGCCGAAAGCGCCGGAGTGTCGGGCAGCATCCAATCCATGGCCGGAATGGCCGAAGGTCTTAAAGACCGATTACGGTCAGGAAGAAGCAATCGATGTATTCGGCCATGATCCGAGAATTTACCAGACAACAGTAACAGAATTTAAAAAGAAAAAAGACGGAACCGTATGCAGTGCGTTGCTGGTAAGCCTTGAGCCGAAGAAGGATGAAAAGACCGGACGGCTTTCGATGGTTCCCATCGAGGGCACACAGAAGGAAATTCCGGTGGATCTGGTGCTGATTGCAGCCGGATTTTTAGGCAGTGAGGGTTACGTTGCAGAGAGTTTTGGTGTAAAATTAAATGCGAGAACCAATGTGGAAACCGTAAACGGCTCTTACCGCACCGGAAAAGAGAAGATTTTCACTGCGGGAGATATGCACAGAGGTCAGTCACTGGTCGTATGGGCGATTGCCGAAGGCAGGGAAGCCGCAAAGGAAGTGGACAAGTCGCTGATGGGATACACCTACGAGTGACATCACACCGGGTCTCCAGTCCAAAAGCCGACCGTGCTTGCACGAAGAAGGCTATGAGGGCTGGAGACTCGCCGAAGCATTCGAAAATTCACAACAACAATTCAGGGAACAGGCGGACAGACTGTCCGCTAAAGAGGAGAGAGAAGCATGAAAACCAGAGAAGAAATTCTGCAAATGGTAGAGGAGGAAGACGTTGAATTCATTCGTCTGCAGTTTACAGACATGTTCGGCACGCTCAAAAACGTTGCCGTGACCGCTACCCAGCTGCAGTATATGAAAGACAACCGCTATCTGATTGATGGTTCCTGCATGTACGGAGAATTGAGAAACGGGGAAGAGGATATGTATCTGTGCCCGGATCTGGATACCTTTGTAATCCTGCCATGGAGACCGCAGCAGGGAAAAGTTGCAAGACTTTTGTGTGATGTCTGCAGGGCAGATGGAACACCGCTTGCGGTCAGCCCGAGAGAAATCCTGAAAAAGACGATGGAAAAGGTTGAAAAGGAAGGATATACGTTTCAGATTGATCCGGAATGTGAATTTTTCCTGTTCCACGAGGATGAAAACGGCGTGCCGACAACCGTAACTCATGAAAAGGCCGGATATATGGATATCAGCCCGCTGGATCTGGGAGAAAACGCCCGTCGTGATATGGTGATGACGCTGGAGGATATGGGGTTTGAAATCGAATCCTCTCATCATGAAAAAGCGCCCGGGCAGCATGAAATTGACTTCCGATATGCGGGTGCGATGGAAACCGCGGATCGGATTGTGACGTTCAAGACGGCAGTGCGTTCCATTGCAAAGCGGTTCGGCCTTTATGCGACTTTTATGCCGAAGCCAAAGGCTGGTACGGCAGGTTCCGGCATGCATATCAATATTTCTCTGTTTCAGGACGGAAAAAATGTCTTCAGTGATCCGGAGGCAGAGGATGGTTTAAGTCAGGAAGCAAAATGGTTTATGGGCGGTATTATGGCCCATGTCAAAGGTATGTGTGCGGTGACGAACCCTCTGGTCAACTCCTATAAGCGTCTGACCTCCGGCTGTGACGCGCCAAGAGATATCATCTGGACAACCAAAAACCATAATACCCTGCTTCGGATTCCCTTTATGCGGGGAGAGGATACCAGAATCGAGCTGCGTTTTCCCGACCCGTCTGCAAATGCGTATTTGACGATTGCACTCTGCATGGCGGCAGGACTGGATGGAATCGCAAAGCATCTGGATCCCGGCGCGGAATCCGCACGACTGTTTGCAAGCAGAACGGAGGCAGAAAAGGCTGCAGCCGGCATCGATCATCTGCCGGATACACTGCGTGAAGCAGTTGCGTTCATGGAAGAGGATTCTTTTGTAAAAATGGTTCTCGGACAGGAGTTCGTGGATCTTTATGTAGAAGCAAAAAAAGCTGAGTGGAATGAGTACATGTCCCAGGTATCCGAATGGGAAGTAGATAAATATCTGTATCGCACTTAAAGGAGTGACAGGATGAGCAGCATCATAATTGTTTTGCCGAAGCTCGAGGACGCAAAACATATCAAAGACATCCTCGCCCGGCGGGGACTGACGGCTGCTGCACTCTGCACAACAGCTTCCATGGCGCTTTCACAGGTGCACCAGCTGGACAGCGGTGTCGTGATCTGCAGTTATCGGATCAGGGACATGCACTATACACAGCTGGCGGAATATCTGCCCGATTATTTTGATATGCTGTTGCTTGCTTCTACGTCGGAATTGGAAAGTGCACCGCACGATATGGTGACATTGACATATCCGATTCGTCCAAACGATCTTGCCAGTACTGTGGAGATGATGCTGGCACAGCTGGACAGACGGTTAAAGAAGCGCAAAAGCCAGCCGAAAAAGAGAACGGAACAGGAACAGAACTATATTAACAATGCAAAATGGTTGCTGATGGAAAGAAATCATATGACAGAGCAGGAGGCGTTCCGCTATATTCAGAAAAGCAGCATGGATTCCGGCACGAACATGGTTGAAACCGCGCAGATGATTCTGCTGCTGATTTATGACGGATGAGGAAAAAGAACATGTTTACAATCAATGAAAATTACTTAAAACTGCAGGGAAGCTATCTTTTTTCCACAGTAGCAAAAAAGGTGGCTGCCTACAAAAGCATGCATCCGGACAAAACAGTCATCAGTCTCGGGATCGGAGATGTGACACTGCCGCTTGCACCTGCGATTATCGAAGCACTGCAGAAAGCGGTTGCCGAGATGGGCACAAAGGAAAGCTTTCATGGCTATGCACCGGAGCGGGGCTATGATTTTTTGTTAAACGCGATTGCAAAAGAGGATTTTGCAGCACGGGGCTGCGAGATTTCTCCGGATGAGATTTTTGTATCGGACGGTGCAAAGTGCGATGTCGGAAATATTCAGGAGATTTTTGGGACCGATAATCTTGTTGCGGTCTGCGATCCGGTTTATCCGGTCTATGTGGATACGAATGTCATGGCAGGCAGAACCGGTGTATATGACAAAGCGCTGGGCACATATGAGGGACTGGTATACATGCCCTGTACCCAGGAAAACGGCTTTGCACCGAAGCTTCCTGACAAGACACCGGATCTGATCTACCTGTGCTTTCCCAATAATCCGACTGGTGCGGCAATTACAAAGGAAGCACTGCAGAAATGGGTGGATTATGCAAATGAAATTCATGCGATCCTTCTTTTTGATGCGGCGTATGAAGCCTATATCACGGAAGAGAATATCCCACACAGCATCTATGAGTGTGAGGGAGCAAAGACCTGTGCTATCGAGATGCGCAGCTTTTCCAAAAACGCGGGCTTTACCGGACTGCGTCTCGGTTACACGGTTGTTCCCAGGGAACTTGTCAGCAATGGTGTGTCCTTAAACGACTTATGGCTTCGACGTCACGGCACGAAATACAACGGCGCGCCTTATATCGTTCAGCGCGCAGGTGAGGCGGTTTATTCAGAAGCAGGAAAGGCGCAGATCAAGGAGCAGATTGCCTACTACATGGAAAATGCCCGACAGATACGTGAGGGCTTAATTGCAGCGGGTTATCAGGCCTTTGGCGGCGTCAATTCTCCCTATGTCTGGTTAAAAACCCCGGACAACCTGACCTCCTGGGAGTTCTTTGATAAGCTTTTAAATGAAGCACAGGTAGTCGGTACGCCCGGCTCAGGATTCGGCGCAAGCGGCGAAGGGTATTTCCGCCTGACCGGCTTCGGAACACATGAAAATACAAAAGAAGCGATCAAACGGATTCAGGCTTTGAAGACGAAATAAGGATTCAGCTTTTGATCCAGAGAAAAGAAATAAAAAACAACAGAATGTACGATCTGCGGACACTCTGTTATCGGGAATTGAGAGGTTGTCGCATCTGCGGCAGCCTCTTTTTTATTTCATAGGAAAATGCGTCCTATGAAATAAAAACGCTCCGCAAGGATCGCACTGCGGCGGAATGGTAGAATGTCGCTTGCGCGACCCGCCGCAGGCGGAGAATCCTGTAGAGCAGGATTCTTTTTTATCGTATAGAAACGCATTTATTTCGCAGTTGTCTCGTCCTGCCGGCTTGCCCTGCGAAATGCGCTGGGGGACATTCCCGACAGCTTTTTAAAGGTCTGGGAAAAATAGCTGGAAGAGGAAAAACCGCAGGAGCGGCTGATGACGGAGAGGGAAAAGTCTGTTGTGGAAAGCAGGGTTTTCGCTTTTTCGACGCGGGCGCGCATCAGATAGTTGATCGGGGAAATGCCGTACACGTTGGAAAACGCATGCACCAGATAATATTTGTTGACGTGTGAAAACTGCGCCAGCTGCTCCAACGAAATATCCTCACTGCAGTTTGCGTCGATATAGCGCCGGACAGATTCACACAGGTGAGAGGATTTTTTATTGGTTGGCGTCAGGATGGTCTTAAAGTTTGTCTGTCTGCCAAACAGCACGATCAGGATTTCCATCAGATCCTGACAGACTGCCTCATAGCCGGGCGCACGGGTTTCAATTTCCCGGAGCATCATTTTCAGGTAAAAGTTCATCGTTTCTTTGATCTCCCGAAAGCTGACGATACAGAAATTTTCCCCTTCATTTGCGACGGACAGCTCCAGGTTTTCAATCCCCAGGACGATATATTTAAGCGGATTTGCATGAAAGCCAAGCTCTGTATGGGAAACGTTTGGATTGATAATGACGAGATCGTTTGCGGATACTGGGAAAATCCGATCCTCCACCTGAAACTGACCGACGCCGTCTAAAACATAGAACAGCTCAGAACAGTAATGTGTGTGGGGCGTGGAGATCCAGTCTCCGCCGTAGGTAGAGGAAGAGACATAAAGAAGCTTCGCCTTATCTTTCATGAAATAATCTTTTGGAATACTCAGATCATGCCGGCTATTACCCATCGAAAAATATCCTCCTATCAGAACAAATAAAACTGTCAGAACAAACAATAGAATGCACGCTCTGCGAGCATTCTATTGTCATGAATAAAAAAGGAAATCCTGATTTCATTATACTATAGAATGTATGGAAACCGGTACAATATATTGTTCTAAAATATCAAAATATTGCGCAGCAATAAAAGAAAATATATGGAAAAATGATGTGCAACCTGTATGCTGAAAAAGCGTATTATAGAAAAAATATAAAAAATATGACGAATGAAAAAGCTGAAAAATGCATTTTTTAATAAAAAACAGCAATATAATAATAAATAATAACAACATAGAAATTGAATCCATGCACATAGACAGCTATAATGAATACATCAACAAGTGATGGAACGTTTACAAGGAGGAACGGGTATGAAAAAGAAATTAGTAGGCGTGTTATTGACAGCAGCAATGGCTGTATCTGCACTGGCAGGCTGCGGCAGCAAGGAGGCAGCAGCACCTGCAGAAAGCAAGGCTGCAGAAGAAAAGACAGAAACCGTGCAGGAAGCGACAGAAGAAGCTGAGGCTGCAGAAGGGGAAGAAGTTCTGACTGTATGGTGCTGGGATCCTAACTTTAATGTATATGCGATGAAGCAGGCAGAAGCACTTTATCAGAAGGATCATCCGAATTTCAAACTGGATATTCAGGAAAAGGTATATACCGATATTGAACAGAGTCTGATCACTGCAGCAGAAGCTGGAAACTACGATACTCTGCCGGATATCTTCCTGATGCAGGATTATTCCTTCCATAAAGATGTTGCAAACTATCCTGAGATCTTTACAGAGCTGACAGATTCCGGCATCGATTTCTCTCAGTTCTCCGGCGGTAAGCTTGCAGATTCTACCGTAGATGGCAAGCATTACGGAATTCCCTTTGATAACGGTGCAACGATCATGGCGATCCGCTCTGATATGGTAGAAAAAGCAGGACTGACGGTAGAAGATTTCAAGGATACTACCTGGTCTGAATTTATGGAACTTGCAAAGAAGGTAGTAGATGCCAATGGCGTACCGATGCTGACAAGCTCCGGCGGTTCGGAAATCGTAATTGAAATGCTGCAGTCCGCAGGTGCGTCTCCCATGCAGGACGGTGAAGTGAAGCTGGTAGATAATGCAGCACTGAAGAAAGCCATCGAAGTATACAAACAGCTGATCGATGAAGGCATCATGGTAGATTACACAGACTGGGATCAGTACATCGCTTCCATGAACAAAGGCGAGGCTGCCGGTGTGATCCAGGGCTGCTGGATTATGTCCTCCATTCAGGCTGCTGAAGACCAGAGCGGCGAATGGGCGATCGTGAACATGCCTGCACTGGACGAAATTGACGGCGCAACCAATTATGCAAACTGCGGCGGCGCAAGCTGGGCAGTATCCTCTAACTGCAAAAACACAGAGCTTGCATTTGACTTCTTAAATGCAACCTTTGGCAGCAGTGTAGACCTGTATGACGAGCTGCTTCCGAATGCAGGCGTGATCGCAAGCTACCTGCCTGCAGCAGCTTCTGATGCATATGGCGAAGCTTCTGAATTCTACGGCGGACAGGCTGTTTATAAGGATATCGTGGAATTTGCAGGAAAGGTTCCCGGAATCGATTACGGCGCATATTATTCTGATATCAGAAGCGCGCTGACCGATGCCATCACCAATGTCGTACAGAATGGTGCGGATGTTGAGACAGAAATCCAGAATGCACAGGATACGGTAGAATTTAACATCAGCGAATAAACATATGAACCAGTACCGGGAATGCAGCGTATTGCGTTCCCGGTATTTTTATCCAGGAAGTAACAGGAGAGAGCAGTATGCAGAAAAAAGCGAAGATGAGTCTGGAAAAAAGACATAATCTGACCGGTTGGGCTTTTCTGATCCCGGCGGCACTTCTGATTTTTGTCTTTTGCTTTTATCCGATGGTGCAGGCACTGATCCTTTCTTTTTCCAAAAAAGGGACGGGTGGGAGCATCTTTGCCGGATTGGCAAATTACCAGAGAATTTTAAAGGATAAGACATTCCAGCAGTGTCTGTTCAATACCGTTTTTTATTTTATCATTCAGGTTCCGGTGATGCTTGTGCTGGCGCTGGGACTTGCACAGCTGTTAAATAATCCCAAGATCAAAGGAAAAGGTATTTTCCGTACGCTGATCTTTTTGCCCTGTGCAACATCACTGGTATCCTATTCGATGATCTTTAAATCTTTGTTTGCCCAGGATGGACTGGTCAACAATGTGATCACTGCCATCGGATTTTCCAGAATAGACTGGTTTCAGAATGCCTGGGCAGCCCGCTGGGTGATCATCCTTGCACTGATCTGGAGATGGACAGGCTATAACATGGTCTTTTATCTGGCCGGACTGCAGAATATTGACTATTCCGTATATGAAGCGAGCTATATTGACGGAGCGACACCGTTTCAGCAGTTTTTGAAGATTACGGTTCCGCTGCTGAAGCCTACGATTTTGTTGACTGCGATTATGTCCACATCAGGAACCCTGCAGCTGTTTGATGAATCGGTCAACCTGACAGCAGGAGGCCCTGGAAAATCGACGATGACGCTGGCACATTATATTTACAATATTTCCTTTGTAGAAACGCCGAAATTTAACTATGCGGCGGCATTATCTGTGTTTATCCTCGTCAGCGTAGCAATTTTGTCAGCCATTCAGATGAAAGTAGGTGACAAGCGTGACTAAAGTAAAAACAGCTTTTTCTTATGTGATTTTAATTCTTGCCAGTTTTTTGTCGGCGTTTCCGCTTTACTATATGATCTGCGGGGCGACCAATACCAGTATCGACATTGTGCGCGGAAGATTACTGCCGGGAACCCATCTTCTGGAAAATTTCCAGACACTGATCGCGACGCAGAATCTCGGACGTGCGATGTTTAATTCCTTCCGAAATGCCATTATCATCACGGTAGTTGCGCTGCTGGTCTGCTCGATCGCAGGCTATGGCTTCGAAATCTACCATGATAAAGGAAAAGATATTTTGATGAGCATCCTGCTGCTGGCAATGATGCTGCCCTTTGTTGCAATCATGATTCCGCTGTTTAAAATGTTTTCTGCATGGAAGCTGGTCAATACCTGGATTGCGCTGGCACTGCCGTCGATTTCGACGCCGTTTTTGATCATGATGTTCCGACAGGCTGCACGCTCTTTTCCCCATGATATCATCGAGGCCTCCAGACTGGAAGGACTCAGTGAGATCAAGATCTTTTTCACGATGTTTCTTCCGATCATGAAGTCTACTTACGGAGCAGCAATGACGGTAACATTCATGAATGCGTGGAATAACTATCTGTGGCCGACGATTATTTTACAGGATAAAAATCAGATTACGATGCCGATGCTGGTTGCCAATTTAAAGAGCGGATACAGCGTGGATTATGGAATGCTGATGCTTGGAGTCCTGATCTGTACCCTTCCGACCGCGGTCATCTTTTTATGTCTGCAGAAGAGCTTTGCAAACGGAATTGCAGGAGCAGTGAAATGAGAAGAGCATACGCGTTATCAGAAGAGGAATTTTGCCGGGCAGAGGCAGAGCTTGAGCTCGCGGTATCACTGGGGCTGATTGGGCAGGCGGGCTTTGATGCGCTGGAACAGCGGCGCCTGCAGAAAAACGAAGAAAACCGCAGAAAAAAAGCTGCCGGAGAAGTTTTTTACGGACCCTGCAGCTTTACCAGACCGATGTATCTGCAATATGAGCTGACCAGATTCCGACTGGAATTTGCTCTCCCTTCCAGAACAGTACGGGATTCCGGATATTGCCCTGAGATAACAGAAGCACAGAAAAGGACATTTTATCAGGAAAATCAGGATCTGCTGACGCGCGCACAGGGAGATCTGTTTTCCTATGAAGAAATCGAAGCAGTGATCGAAAAAAGACTGAGGGAGGCGGCTTATGACAGACTTGTGCAGGACATATTATGTCAGTCAGAAACACGGGAATGACCAAAACAGCGGAAGAAGCAGTGCAGAGCCATACGCCAGTCTTTTTGCGATCAACCGTTTAAAGCTGCAGCCAGGCGACCGGATTTTGCTGGAAAACAATTCCGTATTTGCCGGACAGTTTTTACAGATTACGGACAGCGGGACGAAGGATTTACCGATTGTGATCGGTGCATATGAGGATCGGACGCAAGCAGAGCAGCATCCGCCGGTTATCGCAGCAAACGGGCAGGGAATCTGGTATCAGGATTATGGATGTGAGCTGGATTCCCCGGCACATACCAGGAGCGGATATGTATCGTCTGCGGTATTGTTGTATGATGCAGAATATGTGACGCTGCAGGATCTCGAGCTGACAAACAGCGGGCAGGATATTATCGGGGAACGCTACAGTGCACCGGATAAAATGAACCGAACCGGAGTTGCCGTCGCTGCGAGAGATAAAGGTGTCAGAAGCGGGATTACGCTGCGCAATCTCGTCATCCACAACGTCAATGGAAATGTGTACGACAAGCATATGAACAACGGCGGTATCTATATGACGGCGCAAAAGCCGATCGCAAGGAATACAGAAGCTGCGCGTTTCCGGGATGTGACAGTAGAAGGCTGTTATGTAGACCGGGTGAGCCGCTGGGGAATTGCAGTCGGCTATACTTATGCGCATGCCGCTTTTGCCGGAGCAGAGCTTTCGGAAGAAGCGTTTTTAAAGTATGGACACGAAAATATTACGATTCGGAATAATTATGTGAAGCGGTCAGGAGGCGATGCGATTACTGTAATGTATGCGTTAAGACCTGTGGTGGAACATAACTGTTCGGACAGCGCAGCGCAGGAGATCAACGACCGGATTTACCAGGAGCCCCAGAAGCGGGGCGGAAAAGTGGCAGCTGCGATCTGGCCATGGAAATGTAAGGACGCGCTGTTTCGGTTTAATGAGGCAGCAGATACGAGGCTGAATCAGGATGGAATGGCATACGATGCGGATTCCGGAGACGGGACGGTGTATGAATATAATTTCAGCAGGCAGAATGAGGGCGGCTGCGTGATGTTCTGTCTGGAGGAAGCAATTCACAGCCGGTTTTGCAACAATGTGAGCTTCGATGACCTTTCCGGGACGATCAGTCCGGCGCAGAATCCGGATGCCCTGCTTTCTCACAACAGGTATTATGTCCGGAAAGGAATACCGTTTGTCCGAAAAAATATGGACGGCGGGACGTATACGCAGAAAGCGGATGAAATTATTTTGCTGGAGGAGGAAGAACGATGAGGGAGCGGACAGGGAGAGTGACGATTCCGACAAATCTGGACATCGTGCCGGAAACGATAGAATTGATGAAACGATGGGGCGCAGATGCGATCCGGGATTGTGATGGAACAGAATTTCCCAAGGAGCTGGTTGAAACCGGTGCAAAGATTTATGCGACCTATTATACGACCAGAAAAGACAATGAATGGGCGAAGAAAAATCCGGATGAGGTGCAGCAATGCTATATTATGTCGGCTTTTTATACGGCGGTTGATAAAACGCTGAAAATTCCGCTGATGAAAGGCATTTCCAAAGAGTTGATGGAGGTCAATACACGGGATGATATTCGGCGCTGGTGGGAGGTAATCGACCGCTCGACCGGAGCTGTCGTGGATTGCACGCAGTGGGAATACGAGGAAGAAAGCGGAAATGTGGTCATTCATGACGCAGAGCTGTTCCATGAATATACCGTCAGCTTTTTAGCCTATATCATCTGGGACCCGGTGCATATGTACAACGCCGTGACGAATGAGTGGAAGGATTTTGAACATCAGATCACCTTTGATGTCCGGCAGCCCAAAACCCACAAATATTCGATGGAGCGGCTGAAAAAATACTGTGAAGAGCATCCGTATGTGAATGTCATCCGCTATACGACGTTTTTCCACCAGTTTACGCTGTTGTTTGACGAATTAAAACGCGAAAAATATGTGGACTGGTACGGGTATTCCGCGTCTGTCAGCCCGTATATTTTAGAGCAGTTTGAAAAAGAGGTTGGCTATCGGTTCCGCCCGGAATTTATTATCGATCAGGGCTATTACAACAACCAGTATCGCGTGCCTTCGAAGGAATTTCTGGATTTTCAGGCATTTCAGCGTCGGGAAGTCGCAAAGCTTGCAAAAGAAATGGTGGATATCACCCACGAATACGGCAAGGAAGCGATGATGTTTTTAGGCGACCACTGGATCGGAACAGAGCCCTTTATGAAGGAATTTGCAACGATCGGTCTGGATGCGGTAGTAGGAAGCGTCGGAAACGGAAGCACACTGCGCCTGATTTCTGATATTGAGGGCGTAAAGTATACAGAGGGAAGATTTTTACCGTATTTCTTTCCGGATACCTTCCATGAGGGCGGCGACCCGGTAAAGGAAGCAAAGGAAAACTGGATCACGGCGCGTCGTGCGATCTTGAGAAAGCCCATCGACCGGATCGGGTATGGCGGTTATTTAAAGCTCACGTTGGATTTCCCGGAGTTTCTGGATTATGTGGAAAGCGTCTGCAACGAGTTCCGGGAGCTGTATGAGAATATTCGCCAGACGACGCCGTACTGCGTCAAAAAGGTTGCAGTGTTAAACAGCTGGGGAAAAATCAGGAGCTGGGGCTGTCATATGGTGCATCATGCACTGTATCAGAAGCAAAATTACAGCTATGCCGGTATTATTGAAGCGCTCAGCGGTGCACCCTTTGAGGTATCGTTCCTTTCGTTTGACGATATTTTAGCCGATCCGAGCCTGTTAAAGGAAATCGATGTCATCATCAATGTAGGTGACGGGGATACAGCGCATACCGGCGGAGCAGCGTGGGAAAATCCTGCGGTAGCGGCGGAAATCCGGAAGTTCGTATACGAGGGTGGAGGCTTTATTGGAGTCGGAGAACCCTCCGGACATGCATATCAGGGACATTATCTGCAGCTCGCTGACCTGATGGGTGTGGAAAAAGAAACCGGATTTACCTTAAACTATGACAAGTACAACTGGGAAGAGCATCCGGAACATTTTATCCTGCAGGATATCACAAAGCCGGTGGATTTTGGCGAAGGCAAGAAAAACATGTATGCCTATGCCGACACTGAGATTCTGGTGCAGCGTGACCGGGAGGTGCAGATGGCTGTCAATGCGTTTGGAAAAGGGCGCAGCGTTTACATCAGTGGTCTGCCCTACAGCTTTGAAAACAGCCGGATTTTATACCGCAGTATTCTGTGGAGTGCCCACGGTGAGGACATCCTGCATTGCTGGTACAGTGAAAACTTCAACGTAGAAGTACATGCATATGTGGAAAACGGAAAATACTGTGTGGTCAACAATACTTACGAACCACAGGAAACGACGGTATACCGCGGCGACGGCAGCAGCTTTTTCCTGAAGCTGGAAGCTAATGAGATCAAGTGGTATAGCATCTGAGGCTGCATGTAAAAGGTAAAATTCGTATCCAGGCAGGAGACTGAGTTTGGCTTCTGTCGGGGCGGTGCAAAACAGAAAAAAGGAAACCGGCAGGGCTGATTGGGTACCTGCCGATTTTTTATTTCCTGTTGTGTAAAAGATAAAAACGGTGCATAATCGTAAAGAGACGGGGTGGCGCAGATCTGGCGCAGACCCGTCGTCGGGAATCGTATTTTCGACAGCGATTGGCGGAGTTTTGCGCAGCACCGAAATCATATTTTGGGGCTGTACGGCAGCGGGAAATCAATTTTGGGACAGGAATTTTTGACATGACACAACAGGAAGCATATAAAATCCTTGGAATCACGGAGGAAGAAATCGAGGCGGCCGGGGCAGTGCCGGAAGGTACAGAAGCAGCAGGAGCGAGTACGGAAACGTCCCAAAGCTTTGACAACGCGTTTCAAAATTTTAACCGACAGGCAGTTGAGCGCCTGATCAAGAAAAAATATCGGCAAAGGATACTAAGCGCACATCCGGACGTCCAGCCGGAGGAAGAGACGGAATACAGTGCGCAGCAGTTAAATTATGCGTATGCGTATTTGAAAAAGAACGGCTGGTATGATGGACATGTGTCTAAAAAGTCGTATCAGGTGAAATCCCGTGCGTCAAAAACACAGGTCTGGGATGCACCAGTCAACCTGCGGGCGTGGCGCGAACGGGAAATTTATTCCTATGCGGAGGACAGTGAAGGCGAGAAAATCGGGTATTTTAAAATCGCAGCAGGAAAATATATCTGGAAGACAGAAGAGGATTTTTCCCTGTTCCAGAAAAGCATTTTCGCCTGCGCATCGCAGATTTTGGAAGAAGTAGAGCGCAAAAAACAGATATATAAAAGTGAGCGGCTCCGCATACAGACGCTGGCGGCTCTGGTTTATTTATTGGCACAGCAGTTTCTGAACAGCACGGCGCTGTTAAAAGAGCTTGGACAGGAGCAGAAAGCGGACGCAGAAGGCAACCGGATTTTTCTGATTCCGGCGATGCTGGAGCTGACCGGAAACATCCAGGCAGCCGAGGGCGAAGTGATCTCCCCGAAGCGCCTGACCAAACACCGCCTTTATGTAAAAAACAGCCAGGGCGAAGAACTGGGCTACCTTTCGTTTCGGGACGATTGCATGTACTATGTTGTCATCCCGCTGATGGAACAACGCCGTGTAAAGGTTCGCATGAAAGCTGCTGAGGGCAAAAAGGCAGCTTGCCAGAAGCTGAATTTTTATGTAAAGCTTTTGGAAAAAGATACGGCAGGCATGCCGGAAAGCGTGAATCTGCAGATCGAACAGCTGCTAAAGGACTATACGAGGTAGCGCGCAGCAAGAGAATGTCGCTTGCCCGAAACCGGAAAGCATAGTATGATGATATCAGGGATCCAAGTTCAGAAGCCGCCGTGCTTGCACGGGGCGGCTTCTGAATTTGGATCCCGCAAGACATGAGGAAGCAGCGATTTACGAAGTAAATCAGCGGATTCCGAATGTCATCGGATTGCGGAGCAATCCGGTGATATCAATCGCAGCGCAAGATCCAAGCTCAGAAGCTGCCGTGCTTGCACGGGGCGGCTTCTGAATTTGGATCCCGCAAGACATGAGGAAGCAGCGATTTACGAAGTAAATCAGCGGATTCCGAATGTCATCGGATTGCGGAGCAATCCGGTGATATCATTCGCAGCGCAAAAGGCAAGTTCAGAAGCCGCCGTGCTTGCACGGGGCGGCTTCTGAATTTTAAATAGAAAAGGAGAAAACGCATGTCAGAAAAAAAACTCAACGGAACTGTCATTGTAACCTACCGCTGTAACGCGAGATGTTCGATGTGCAGCCGTTATAAAAAACCTTCCAGACCGGATGAGGAAATTTCAATCGAAACGATAAAAAAACTGCCGAAAATGTACTTTACCAACATCACCGGCGGTGAACCGTTTATCCGCACGGATTTAAAGGACATCGTCCGGGAATTATATAAAAAGAGCGACCGTATTGTAATTTCCACGAACGGATTTTTTACGGATCGGATCGTTGATCTGTGCAAGGAATTTCCAGACATCGGCATCCGCATTTCGATCGAAGGGTTAGAGCAGACGAATAACGAAATCCGCGGTCTGCAGGACGGTTTTAACAAGGGATATACGACCCTGAAAACCCTGCGGAAAATGGGCATGAAGGATGTTGGCTTCGGCATGACGGTGCAGGATAAAAACGCACCGGACCTCGTTCCGCTGTATGAGCTTTCCAACGAGATGGGCATGGAGTTTGCAACGGCGAGCCTGCACAACAGCTTTTATTTCGTGGAAGCCAAAAATATCATTCACGACCGCCCGATGGTGGCTGAGAATTTTGAAAAGCTGGTCAACGAGCTGTTAAAATCCAACAGCCCGAAAAAGTGGTTCCGCGCGTATTTCAACCACGGTCTGATCAATTATATTTATGGACAGAAGCGCCTGCTGCCCTGTGACATGAGCTTCGATACGTTTTTCATCGATCCCTATGGAGATGTCATGCCCTGCAACGGTACAAAGGACAAAGAAGTGATGGGCAATTTAAACACCCAAAGCTGGGATGAGCTGTGGAGTAGCCCGGAGGCGGAAGCCGTGCGCAAAAAGGTGCGCTGCTGTGACAGAAACTGCTGGATGATCGGTTCAGTTTCCCCGGCAATGCATAAATATATCTGGGTTCCGGCAGCATGGGTAATCTGGCACAAATTCAAAGCCCTCTTTATGAAAAAGCCTTACTCCATGTATGAAAATAAAATTGTCCGCGATTATCGGGATGGCAAGGTGACAAAGGAGCAGCTGGACCGCTGCAGCACCTGCGACCAAAATGCAAAGGTAAACGATGGCTTAAGCGCCGCATCCCGCGCACAGCTGGCGCATCAGACCGGAGAAGAAATTGTGGACGCAGATATCGCAAGACAGACTGTAGAGCAGAAAAAGCAACAATAGAATGCACGCTCTGCGAGTATTCTATTGTCATGAATAAAATGCACGTTCTGTAGGTAGATCGAAAGGGAGGTTTGTATGCTGACCAAAAAGAAAGAGCTGTATAACCGCAGAAGACAGAGAAGTGAGATTGACCGGATTCTGCAGAAGCAGCGCGCCTTTTTTGCAGAAGGAAAGACCTATGAGATCCGTTTCAGAAAGGCTGCCCTAAAACGGCTCGAGGCTTCGATCCTGGCGCACGAAAAAGAAGTCTGTCAGGCGTTGACAGAAGATCTTGGAAAATCGGAAACGGAAGGCTATATGTGCGAGGTTGGGCTGACGCTTGCGGAAATCCGCGGGCTGTACCGGAATGTCAAAGCCTATAGCAAAATAAAACGTGTCCCGGTCAGCATGGCGAATTTTCCGGCAAAAGGATATCTGGTGCAGGAGCCATACGGCGTCACGCTTGTGATGTCCCCGTGGAATTATCCGTTTATGCTGGCGATGGAGCCGCTCGCCGGAGCAATTGCGGCGGGAAACTGCTGCGTGGTAAAGCCGTCCGCCTATGCACCTGCAACTTCGGCTGTCCTTGCAGCGATTGTAAAAGAATGCTTCCCGGAAGGCTATGTTGCGGTTATCGAGGGCGGCAGGCAGGAAAACCAGGAGCTGCTGGAACAGCGGTTTGACTATATTTTCTTTACGGGAAGTGTCTCTGTCGGAAAGCTTGTTATGGAAAAGGCAGCAAAACATCTGACGCCGGTTTCCCTGGAGCTTGGGGGAAAAAGCCCGTGCATCGTCGACCATACGGCGAAGCTGTCGCTGGCAGCAAAACGGATTGTATTTGGAAAATTTTTAAACTGTGGGCAGACGTGTGTTGCACCGGATTATGTGCTGGTGGAGCGCCGGGTGAAAGACGCATTTTTAAAATATCTGATCTACTGGACGAAAAAAATGTACGGCGAAAATGCGTTTGCAAATCCATCCTATGGACGAATCGTCAACCGGAAGCATTTTGACCGGATCAGCGGGCTGATAGAGGAGAACAAAGTCGTTTACGGCGGCAGGACAAAGGAAGAAACACTGCAGATCGAGCCGACGATCCTGTTTCCGGTTTCTGAAAAAGATGCCGTCATGCAGGAAGAAATTTTCGGACCTGTTTTACCGATCCTTGTCGTGGAAAATATGGACGAAGCGCAGCGCTTTGTGCAGAATCGGGAAAAACCGCTCGCCTGCTATATCTTCACTTCGAGCAGAAAGACGCGCAGAAAATTTGTCTGTTATACGTCCTTTGGCGGCGGCTGCGTCAATGACACCGTGATGCACCTGACAACTCCTGAGCTGCCCTTTGGAGGCGTCGGAAACAGCGGCATGGGCGCTTACCACGGCAAAAGGAGCTTCGAAACCTTCAGCCATCAAAAGAGCATTCTGGACAAATCTCAAATCGTGGACATTCCCGTGCGCTATCAGCCCTACCGGATGTGGAAAAAGGCGGTCATCCGGCTGATTGGGACGAAGTGAGGACATTCAAACCCGAATCAAACAATAGAATGCACGCTCTGCGAGCATTCTATTGTCATGAATATCATTTTTATAAACACACTACCGGATTTCTTCCGATAGTGTGTTTTTTTCTCCTACCGGATTCCCTATCATAAGCTGTCCTTTTTTTGCATAGGTTGTACCTGTAAACAGAAGTGTTCAGGGCAGAGTCGGAGGAAGCATGGTACAGAAACAGGAATTTTACCGGCAAACGATACAGGAGGCTGCAGCCAGCCTGCATACCGATCCAAAGCGGGGACTTTCTGCGCCGGAGGCGGAACGCAGGCTTTTGGAAAATGGAGAAAACCGATTGCCGGAGGCAGAAAAAAAGTCAGTGCTGCAAAGCTTTTTAGAGCAGTTAAACGATCCGTTAATCTATGTGCTGCTGGCAGCAGCGCTTATTTCCGTGTTGCTTGGAGAATACAGTGACGCAGGAATTATTGCATTCGTTGTTTGTCTAAATGCTGCGGTCGGCGTTTTGCAGGAGGGGAAAGCGCAGCGGGCGCTGGATTCCTTAAAGCAGCTGATGCAGCCGCGTGCGGTCGTGATCCGGGACGGTTCAGAGCAGGAAATTCCGGCGGCAAAGCTTGTTGTGGGTGATCTGGTCTGCCTGCAGGCGGGGGCGATGGTTCCCGCGGATCTGCGGCTTGTGGAGGCGGAGAATTTACAGCTTCAGGAGGCGGCGCTGACGGGGGAAAATCTTCCGGTGCAAAAACAGACGGCGAGCCTTTCCGGAAAACAGGGCGGCAGGATCCCGCTGGGGGACCGGAACAATATGACGTTTTTATCGACGATGGTGAGCGCAGGGCGAGGGACGGGGATGGTCTGTGCGGTTGGTTTGCAGACCCAGATTGGAAAAATCGCGGCGCTGATGCACGAAAGCCGGGAGGAGACGACGCCGCTGCAAAAAAAGCTGGGAGAGCTTGGAAAATTCTTAAGCCTGGGCTCCCTTGGAATCTGCATCGTGTTGTTTTTGCTGGCGATTGTGCAGAAGCGTCCGGTGTTCGATATGCTTCTGACGGCGATTTCTCTTGCGGTGGCAGCTGTCCCGGAGGGATTGCCGGCGGTGGTCACTTTGTGTCTGGCGCTGAGCGTGACGCGGATGGCAAAGATCAATACGATCATCCGTCGTCTGCCGAGCGTGGAAACATTGGGCGCGGTTTCTGTCGTCTGCTCGGATAAAACCGGGACGCTGACGCAGAATAAAATGACGGTGGAAGCCTGTTTTGCAGACCAGCGGCTGTTGCCTGCAGAGCGGATGAACGGAAAAAGAAACAGGGATCTGTTTCTGGCGATGCTTCTCTGCAACGACGCACAGATTGAAAAAAGCAGGGTAGGAGATCCGACGGAGCTCGCACTGTTGGATTTCGGGGCGAGATATGGATTTGAAAAAAACGCACTGGGAACTTCTTTTGAACGGAAAAAAGAGAATGCCTTTGATTCTGACCGGAAAATGATGTCCGTGCTTTGCCGGGAACAGGGAAAGCTGACATGGTATGTTAAAGGCGCGGCGGATCGGATTTTAAAGTGCTGCAGTCAGTTGATGGTGTGGGGACAGCCTGTGCCGATGACGCAGGCGCACCGGCAGCAGATTTTGGCAGGAGTGGAAAAGATGGCGGCAGAAGAGCTGCGGACGCTGGCGTTTGCCTGCAGACCGTATCAGGAAGGGGAACCGGAAAACATGGCGGAGACGAACCTGATTTTTCTTGGAATAACCGGTATGCGGGATCCGATCCGCCCGGAGGCAATCCGTGCGGTGGCGGATTTTCAGAAGGCGGGCGTCAGCACGGTTATGATCACAGGAGACCATGTAGCGACAGCGTTTGCGGTCGGGAAAAAACTCGGAATTGTATCAAAACAAAGCCAGTGCATGACGGGAGAGGTATTGTCCGGATTGTCGGAGGATGATCTTGCAGGACATCTGGATGAGATCCGGGTGTTTGCGAGGGTTTCCCCGAAAGATAAGGTGAAAATTGTGCGGGCGTTCCAGAAACGGGGGCAGATCGTGGCGATGACAGGGGACGGTGTCAACGATGCGCCGTCGTTAAAGGCAGCGGATGTTGGAATTGCGATGGGAAAGGGCGGAACGGATGTGGCGCGGCAGGCGTCCGATATGATTTTAACAGACGACAACTTTGCGACGATTCGCAGGGCGATGGAGGAGGGCAGGGGCGTCTATGAAAATATCCGAAAATCAGTGCTGTTTCTATTGTCCTCCAACCTGGGGGAAATCCTGACGATGTTTGCAGCAGTGCTGATGGGACTTCCCTCGCCGCTGCAATCCGCACATATTTTGTGGATCAACCTGATTACGGACTCGCTCCCGGCACTGGCGCTCGGTGTTGATAAAAACGATGGAAAAAAGTTGATGGGCAGACCGCCCCGAACAGCGTCGGAAAGCCTTTTAGCAAACGGCGGACTTTCGGTAATCTGTTTTTACGGCGCACTGATTGCCGGCATCAGCCTGACGGCGTTTTTTACCGTCCCGTATATGCTGATGAAACAGGAGAGGGCGGATTTTTCGGTTGCTGTGCTGGCTGCGTTTCTGGAACAGAAAAAGGTGTTAAAACGGGCGCAGACCTATGCCTTTACCGTGCTCGGCATGTCGCAGCTGTTTCACGCGGTCGGAATGCGGGATGTGAGGCAGAGCATTTTTTCGCAAAGGCCCTTTGAAAACCGGTTGATGCTGGTTGCCGGTGGGATTGGATTTTTGCTGCAGGCAGCGGTGACAGAGCTGCCGTTTCTGACCGGGGTGTTCTCAACGGGCAGACTCTCTGTAGGGGAATGGCTGTATCTGGCGGGGCTTTCCTGTTTTCCGCTGCTGGCCCATGAGCTGTTTGTTCTTTTGGAAAAGAACGGTACTCAGAAACCGATGGAAAAATTTGGGAGGGATGCGTATGAATCAGACAGAGATCAGGAAAGAGCCGCGTGACTGTTTTGCAGTGCTGCAGCTGTTCCCGGAGCCATACCGGCAGAAGGTCCGCACGGCACTGGAGAGCGCCGGAGGCAGGGGTGTGCCGGACAGGCAACCGCTCAGTATCGGCGGCGCGTCACACAGCCGCCAGCGCTACACCTGTGGCCTGCAGGAAATCCGCTTCCGCATCGGACGTCCGGTTTTGTTTTACATAGACGGCGAGGAATGGTTCGCAACGGAGGACGGCAGTTTGCAAAAGACACTGCAGCCTACGCTGCAGTGGATCGCCAGCCGGAAGGAGATTTTGCAGATCATTCAGCACATCTGCCGGTATTCCATGTATGCGTATGAAGAGGAACTGGGAAAGGGGTTTATCAGCACGGCGTTTGGCTGCCGGGTCGGCGTCGCCGGGGAGGTCTTAATGGGAACGGACGGCAGCGTCAAAAATATCCGCTGCATTTCCAGTCTGAACATCCGCGTCGCCCATGAAGCGAAAGGAATCGCGGGCGCGGTGCTGCCCTATTTATATGAAGAAAAAAAGCTATGCAGTACGTTGTTGATTTCTCCTCCGGGCTGTGGAAAAACGACGCTTCTTCGGGACATCATCCGGATGGTTTCCGATGGAAACAGGCTGGCTGGTGGAATGACAGTCGGCGTTGTGGATGAGCGGTCGGAGCTTGCAGGCTGCTGTGATGGGATTGCGGTCAATGATCTTGGAATGCGGACGGACATTTTAGACGGATGTCTAAAAGCTGCCGGAATGCTGATGCTGCTGCGTTCCATGGCGCCGGATGTTGTGGCGGTGGATGAGCTGGGAGACCGGGAGGATACCACTGCGCTGGAGCAGGTGCTCAAATGCGGGTGCAGCGTGCTTGCTACGGTTCACGGCGGTTCCTATGAAGAGTTGAGCCGGAAACGGTTTTTACAACCGCTTTTGCAGGCTGGCGCGTTTCAACGGTATCTGGTGTTAAAACACTGCGACGGCACCTTTTTCGTCGAGCAGGTACGGGACGGAGACGGACAGCTGCTGGCGTCCGGTCTGGCATGCTGCGCCTGATGGGCATCTGCCTGACGCTTGCCGGGAGCTTCGGGAGCGGGCTCGCCTTTTGCCGGGAAAAAAGCAGACATGCCGGAACGCTTTTTTTGCTGGCGGAGCTGTTTTGGCGGATGGCGGAGGAAATTGGCTACAGCGCAGAGCGCCTGCCGGACGTATTTTCCCAAATGTCAGTCTGGCTGGCAAAGGACGCAGAAAACGATAGTTTCGGAAAAGAAGAAGCGTCAGCGCTTGCAGAGGCACTCCTTCACTGTGCAGACCGCCTGGAGCAGGAGCGCAGCGAGTCACTGGAAGTAGTGTGGAACGCAGAACTCGGTGCATGGGCAGCTCAGACAGTGCTCTCGAGGGAAGAAGCTGAAAAGCTGCTTTCCTTTGCAAAGGAGCAGGGCTTTCCAAACCGGGAACGACAAAGACAGTGGATGCTCAGGCTGTCCGGCGAATTCAAAAGCCGGGCGGAATCTGTTTTTGAAAAGGCAGCGTCAGAAAAAAGGATGGTGTTGTCTGTCAGCCTGGCAGCTGGATCGCTCGTGGTTGTGCTTTTTTGGTAAAAACAGATCATCTGAAAGAAGGGGTGCAGGGATTAGATGGAAGTTGGACTGATCTTTAAAATAGCGGCGGTGGGGATTTTAGTGACAATTTTAAGCCAGGTGCTCAAGCACAGCGGCCGGGAAGAACACGCATTTTTGCTCTCCCTGGCGGCGCTGATTCTGGTGCTAAGCTGGATTGTACCCTATATTTTCGATCTGTTTTCAACGATTCAGACGTTATTTTCCTTATGAATTTCTGAAAGAAAGGGAGGGATGCAGATGGAGCTGGTGAAAGTGTGCGCGTTCGCTCTGATGGGAGTGCTTCTTGCACTGCAGTTTAAAGGTGGGAAACAGGAATATGGCATTTATCTGGGTGCAGCATTGGCGGTGGTGGTATTTTCCTGCACCCTTTCCTATATGGGACAGGCAAAAAAACAGCTGATGGGATTATGGCAGCAGCTTTCCGGCGGGCAAAGTTATCTGACACTTCTGTTTAAGGTGGTCGGAATTACGTGGATCAGCGAGCTGGTTTCCGGAATCTGTAAAGACAGCGGTTACAGTGCGGTTGCATCCCAGGTGGAGCTGTTTGGAAAAATCGCTATTCTGTTTGCCGGAATGCCGATTTTCCTTGCACTGGCGGAAACGATTGCAGGATTTGCAGGAGGGTAAGGGGTGGAACCTGGGAATACAGAGCATTATCTGGAACAGTTGAATCTCACAGAGCTGATGGAGCAGTTAAACCGGTGCTTTTCTTCTGCGTTTTTGGCAGATTTTAGTCTGGAGCAGCTTTTTTCAGATATTCTGTCCGGAAATGGAAAGGAGGCACTGCAGCTTTTGGGGCGGCAGATCGCAGGCAGCGTGGGACAGGAGTTTTCCGGGATGCGGCGGATTTTATCGGTTTTATTGCTGCTCGGCATCCTGTCGGTGCTGGTCTCCTGCCTGATGGGAAGCTTTGAAAATCAGCAGGTGGCGCAGATCGCCCATGATATGTTTTTTTTGTTGGTGTTGACCGTACTGTTAAAGGTATTTTCGGCGGTGTACCGGATTACCGGCAGCACGCTGGAAACGCTGAAGCAGTTTTCGCACCTGACCCTGCCGGCGCTTTGTCTTTCGTTGGGACCTGCAGCGGGCAGTGTGACGGCGGCAGGGTATTATGAGCTTACGCTGGGGTTCATTTTTCTGATAGAACGGTTCCTTTCCGGGTTCTGCCTGCTGCTGCTTCCGTTCTGGATGCTGCTGGTCGTGCTGTCCGGCGTATGGGAGGAGGGGCGACTGAGTGCGATGATGGAGCTGGTGGAAAAATCCTTGTCCTGGATTTTGAAGTTTTGCCTCGGAACGGTGACCGGTCTTGGCGTGCTGCAATCGATGGTGGCACCAGCGCTGGATGCCTGGAAGCGGACGGCTGCGCAAAAGGCGATTGCTGCAATTCCAGGTCTTGGTGATCTGGCAGAAGGCACGGCGCAGGTGCTTTTAGGTTCTGCGGTTCTGGTTAAAAACAGCCTCGGCATGTTCGTCGGAATTTTGCTCGCTGTCCTGCTCGTCGTCCCGCTTTTGAAAATCGCGGCATACGGTGTGGTGCTAAAGCTCGCCGGGGCGTTTGTCGGACTTGTGGCGGATAAACGCCTGACCGCCTGTATGACAAAAACGGCGGATGTGGTGTTTTCTTCGCTGAAGCTGGCGGGCACCGGCGCAGCATGCTTCTGGATACTGGCGGCGATTGTGAGCTGCCTTGCAGGAAGGCTATAGAAAGGAAGAGCATGGAAAATCTGCTGCAGGTATTAAAAGAGGCAACCCTGTTTATTCTGACGACACAGTTATTTCGTCATCTGCTTCCCGGCAAAAAATATCTTCCATATGAAAATGTGATTTTATCGATGGCAGTGCTTTCGATGCTGATTGTGCCGATCCTGTCCGTCGTAAACGCAGATCTTCCGGGAGAATTCGGGGAGAGGGTTGCTTTGCTGGAGACGGAAAATGAGATGTTTTCGCAGCATCTGGAGAAGCTGGAGGAACAGGAAACGGGATTGTTTCGTAATAATATGGCAGATTCGATCGAGGTGCGTGTGCAAAAGGAGGCGGAGGCGGCAGGCGTCAGAGTAAAAGGAGTGCGGCTGCTGGAGGATGGGACGGTTTTTATCAGCGTTTCCGGGCAAAAGCACGCAGAAGGTGGAGGTCAGGCATCCGGCGCGTCTACTCAGAGCAGGGAAGCAGGGGAAGGTCAGGCATCCGGCGCGTCTACTCTGAGCAGGGAAGCAGGGGCAGGGCAGGACTCCGGCATATCGGTCGAGCCGGTCAGACCGGTCGGGAGCACCAAAGCCCGGCAGGAACAGTTTGTTCTGGCGGACGGGGAAGCTTTAAAAGGCACTGCACGGGAGGATTTAAAGGAGCGGTTTGCCGCTGTGATTGGAATCGGTCAGACCCGGCTGGAGGTGGTAGAAGTTGAATAAGCTGTTTTCCTGGTGTCGGAAAAAGATGACAAAAGAAAATATGATCGTATTGGCGCTGTCAGGCGTTCTTTTGATGGTGGTCGCGATTCCGACCGGAAAAGAAAAAAATAAGACGGACAAAAGCAAGTCCGTTCAATTGGACACCCAGACGGTTACAATGGATTCAGAAAGCAACAGTGCACAACAGGAAGCGATGGAAGAAAAGCTCGCTCAGTTTTTATCCCGGATGGAGGGTGCAGGCAGGGTGGAGGTACTGATCACCTACGCTTCCACGGAAGAACAGGTCATAGAAAAGGAGACGCCGTCTGTCACGAATTCGCAGACGAGTGAGAACGACGCAGGCGGCACGAGCCGGGTGATTTCCGAGTCCTCGCGTCAGGAAAACACGGTCTATCAGACCGGCAGGGATGGCAGTAAAACACCGTATGTGACCCATACGCTTTCTGCAAAGGTGGAGGGCGTGACGGTGCTTGCACAGGGTGGGGATTCCCCCGTTTTGAAGAAGAACATTACCGAAGTCATTGAGGCATTATTTGATATAGAGCCTCATAAAATAAAAGTAGCAAAGATGGCGGACACCCGGTAAGCCTGCTGTAATGCATACCGGAGGCGTGCCGGATCAAAACAAAGAGCAATGCGGAAGGGAGCAGGAATTGAAAAACATGTTCAAACGCAATCAGGTCATGATTACAGCGCTTGCTATTATGATAGCGGTGGCTGGGTATCTGAATTTTGCAGGGACAAAGGTTGGGGAAGAAGAGCTGGCGGACGTCGGGGCGTCTGCCGGTCAGGAATCGGACATGGAAGCACTGTTGGAGCTTTCAGATGAAGATGGAAAAGAGGACATCGCAAGCCTGGATTCGGATACGGAGGATGTGGCGGCGGAGAATTTCCTGAATGAAAATATGCAGACGATCAGCGATCAGGATGTTGCAGCGTTGACGGATGACGCTGCAGATTCTGCGGAAGAAGCACTGGATGCCGAGGTGCAGGAGGGAGAGATTCCGGGCGAAGCGGTCTATACCAACTCCGGCTCTGTCAGCAGCCTTTCCGGGGCGCGGCTTTTAAAAGAACAGACGCGCGCCAAAAATAAAGAGACGCTTTTAGAGATCATCAATAACGCCAATATCGCAGAAAATCAGAAGCAGGAAGCGGTCGATGAGATGATCGCGCTGACGGATCTGACAGAGCGGGAGACGGCGGCAGAAATTTTGCTGGAGACAAGGGGCTATGCGGACGCTGTCGTGACGATTACGGATGAATCGGCAGATGTTGTGGTCGGCATGTCCGTGCTGTCGGACGCGCAGTGTGCGCAGATCGAGGACATCGTGGCGCGCAAGACCGGAATCGCCGCGCAGAATATCGTCATCAATCCACTCTCCCGGTAGAGAGGCGCCAAGCGCGTTGTCCCAGGCAGAAAAAGCAGCGTTGTTACGGCTGTTTCGAATCCCCAAAAGAAATGCGTGCCAAACAGAAGAAAATATGATACACTGATTCTAATTGTGCAGATATGCGGCTGCCTGCATGGAAGAATGGAGGCGGCTGGTTTGGATTATGAAGACAGGAGGCATCCGGCAGACGGTCCGGATGTTTCCTGATAGAAAGACGAGGAGAAATACGTTGGGCAATCTGAAAGAAGAAATCAACAGAAGAAGAACATTTGCAATTATCTCTCACCCGGATGCCGGAAAGACTACTTTGACAGAGAAATTCCTGCTGTACGGCGGAGCGATCAACCTGGCGGGGTCCGTGAAAGGTAAGGCGACAGCCAGACACGCAGTTTCCGACTGGATGGAGATCGAAAAGCAGAGAGGTATTTCCGTAACCTCTTCCGTCCTGCAGTTTGAATACGATGGCTTTTGTATCAACATTCTGGATACGCCGGGACACCAGGACTTCTCAGAGGACACATACCGTACCCTGATGGCGGCGGATTCCGCAGTCATGGTCATCGACGCGAGCAAGGGCGTAGAGGCGCAGACCCGAAAGCTGTTCAAGGTCTGTGTTATGCGCAAGATCCCGATTTTTACCTTTATCAATAAGATGGACCGCGACGCGAACGATACGTTTGACCTGTTGGACGATATTGAAAAGGAGCTGGGAATCGCAACCTGTCCGATGAACTGGCCGATCGGTTCCGGCAAAAGCTTTAAGGGAGTCTACGACAGAGAAAAGCGCTGTGTGATCACCTATTCCGATACCGAAAAGGGAACCAAGGAAGGCGAAGCAACCGAGATTCCGCTTAGCGAGCTGGACAAGCTGACAGGCTTTGTAGGCGAGAACTTAAAGGAAAAGCTTCTGGAAGAAATTGAGCTTTTGGACGGTGCAAGTGCAGAATTTGACCTGGAGCAGGTACAGGCAGGCGAACTGACCCCTGTATTTTTCGGTTCTGCGCTGACCAACTTCGGCGTGGAGGACTTTTTACAGCACTTTTTACAGATGACGACGACGCCTCTGCCGCGCCGCGCGGACATTGGACAGATTGACCCTGTAGAGCATGACTTCAGCGCGTTCGTGTTCAAGATTCAGGCGAACATGAACAAAGCGCACCGTGACAGAATCGCATTTATGAGAATCTGTTCCGGCAAATTTGAGGCGGATATGGACGTCAAGCATGTCCAGAGCCAGAGAGTTATGAGACTTTCCCAGCCGCAGCAGATCATGGCAAACGACCGCAAAATCCTGTCGGAAGCCTATGCCGGAGATATCATCGGCGTATTTGATCCGGGTATTTTCTCTATCGGCGATACGCTCTGTATGCCGAAAGAGCAGTTCACTTATGAAGGGATTCCGACCTTCGCACCGGAGCATTTTGCAAGAGTACGCCAGGTCGATACCATGAAGCGGAAGCAGTTCGTCAAGGGTATTACGCAGATCGCGCAGGAGGGCGCAATCCAGATCTTCCAGGAGTTCAATACCGGTATGGAAGAGATCATCGTCGGTGTTGTCGGCGTCCTGCAGTTTGACGTTTTAAAATTCCGTCTGGAAAGCGAATATAATGTTGAAATCCGTCTGGAGCCGCTTCCTTATGAGCATATCCGCTGGATTGCAAATAAAGAAGAGGTTGATTTGACGAAGTTAGTCGGCACCTCCGATATGAAGAAGATCAAGGATATGAAGGGCAATCCGCTGCTCCTGTTTGTCAATTCCTGGAGCGTCGGCATGGTGCTTGACAGAAATAAGGGACTGGAACTTTCCGAATTCGGGAAAAACTAAACAGACCGGGAGATGCCTATGGAAAAAATCCTTGCAGGCGGAGCAAATACGGATGAGAAAGAAATCGCTGCCTTTGAACAGAAAGCTTCTTTTAAAATTCGCGTTGTACGAAACGCCTATAGGTTCTGCAGTGTCGTATTCACAGCTTTGCTGCTGTGCCTTGCAGGCTGCGGCAACGAATGGGATGTGTCCAAAGACTTGACGATTGGACAAGACTGGCTTGGGGAAGCAGAAACGGATACGGCAGATCGACTGGAATCAGATATATTCCGGGAGGACGATGGCAGCAAACCGCAGTCCGGCTGGAGGAACACTGCCGACGGCGCTCCGTTTGGCGAAAAGGACCTGTCTGTACAGTCCGATACAGCCTTTTCCTACGGGTATTCGCAGCTGTCCGGAGACGAAGAACAGCTGTACCGGGAGATTTTAAACAGCCTTATAAGCTATCAGGAAGAAACGGAGCTTTCTGTAAAGGATCCGGAAATGGTAGAGCGCGTGTTCCGGTATGTGATGGCGGATCATCCGGAAATTTTTTATGCGGACGGCTATGAGGTGACGACCTATCGGCTTGGAACAGAACTTCGCAGGATCACGTTTACCGGAACCTGGACGCTGGAATCAGACGAAGTTCTTTCGCGCCGGGCACAGCTGGAAGCGGCTGCAGCGCTCTGGCTGGAAGGGCTGCCGGACGGGACGGACGATTTTGAAAAGGTGAAATATATTTACGATGAACTGATTTTGCGCACGGAATACGAACAGGGCAGTGCAGACAGCCAGACGATCTGCTCCGTTTTGTTAAACCAGCGTTCCGTCTGCCAGGGCTATGCCAAGACGTTCCAGTATCTGTGCCAGCTTGCAGGGATACCTGCGATGCTCGTTACCGGAGATGTGAACGGGGAAGGACATGCCTGGAATATCGTTTTCCTCGACGGGGACTGGTATTACATCGATCCGACATGGGGAGACGCTTCCTATCAGAGAGAAGAAGGGGAAGAAACGCCAGCGCTGACGGAAACGGTCAACTACGATTATTTTTGCGTGACGACACAGGAGATCGAACGGACGCATTCGATGGATGACAACCAGCTGCTTCCGGTCTGCAATGCGGTGCAGGATCAGTATTACCGCCATGAGGGACTGTATCTGCAGAGTGCGGACAAAGAAAAAATCGACGAAATCTTTGCACGCGCAGCGCAAAAGGGCGCGCCGATGGTTTGTTTTCAGTGTGCGGACGATACCGTTTATCAGGAAGTGTACCGGCTGTTAATTGAGGAACAGGGGATCTTCGCATATCTGCCGGAGTCGGAAACAACGGCAGCGTACCTTGATTCCGACAGAGAAAGGACGTTTTATTTCTGGTTTACAGAGGTCTCGTGACGGATACCGGACAGATTTCGTGCCTGTACAGGAAACGAAGTCTAGCCAAACCAGAAGGATTTTGTTATAATGAGATGTGAGAGTAAAGGAGGCGCCATTATGGGAAAAGAAACCGTTAAAAATACCTATGTACTGCAGGAGGATGAAAACATCGGCACTGTTCAGATTGCTGATGAAGTTGTTGCAATTATCGCATCTTTGGCCGCTACGGAAGTAGAAGGTGTTTCTTCCATGGCAGGCAATATTACCAACGAGCTGATGAGCAAGGTTGGCGTAAAAGGTCTGACAAAGGGCGTAAAGGTAGAGGTATTCAACCATCAGGTAAGAGCTGAGCTGGCTGTACTGATGGAGTATGGATACAACATTCCGGCTACCAGCCAGAAGGTACAGGAACGTGTTAAGAATGCAATTGAAAATATGACTGGTCTGACTGTAACGGATGTTAATATCCGTATTGCAGGCGTGAATATGAGTGCCGGAAAACACTGATGCAGAAAGCCGGATGGGAGAACAGATGAACAGAAGAGAGCTGAGAGAACAGATTTTTATGCTGCTGTTTCGGGTAGAGTTTAATCAGAAGGACGATATGCCGGAGCAGTGTACCCTTTTCCTGGAAGATGGAGATACCGAGATTTCCGAAAAGGATGCTGCCTATATCCGTTCCAAATATGAAAAAATTGCAGAGAAACTGCCGGAGATTGATAAGTTGATCAATGAAACAGCGATAGGCTGGGATACCCGGCGTATGGGAAAGGTGGAACTGACGATCATCCGCCTTGCGGTTTATGAGATTCGGTTTGACGAGACGGTTCCGACCGGCGTCGCAATCAACGAAGCAGTAGAGCTTGCAAAGAAATTCGGACAGGAAGGTTCCTCCGGATTTGTAAACGGTATTCTGGCGAAATTTGCATGAAAAATGTCTATACAGTAGCCCAGGTAAACGGATATATCAAAAATATGTTTACCCAGGATTTTTTACTCCAGTCCATTCTGGTCAAAGGCGAAGTGAGCAATTGTAAATACCATTCTTCAGGGCATATTTATTTTACCCTGAAGGATGGAAAGGGCGCAATTGCCTGTGTTATGTTTGCCGGCAACCGGAGCGGACTGAAATTTCATATGCATGAAGGACAGCAGGTTGTCGTCGGAGGGACGATCGACGTGTTTGAACGGGACGGCAGATATCAGCTGTACGCAAAGTCGATTACGCTTGATGGGGCAGGACAGCTGTATGAGCGTTTTGAGCAGCTCAAGCGGGAGCTGGCGGAGCAGGGGTTGTTTGCACCGGAATATAAACAGCCGATTCCTCGTTTTATCCGGACGCTCGGCGTTGTAACTGCACCGACTGGAGCTGCAGTGCGCGATATTATCAATATTGCGACGCGACGCAATCCATATGTGCAGATTATCCTGTATCCTGCGATCGTGCAGGGAGAGCAGGCGCCTGCGAGCATTGTCAACGGAATAAGAGCGCTGGAACGCTGCAAGGTCGATGTGATGATTGTCGGGCGTGGCGGCGGTTCCATTGAAGACCTCTGGGCATTTAATGAAAAGATTGTCGCACAGGCGATTTTTGACTGCAGCGTTCCGATTATTTCCGCAGTCGGTCATGAAACGGATACGACAATCGCCGATTTTGTTGCAGATCTGCGTGCGCCGACGCCGTCTGCAGGTGCAGAGCTTGCAGTTTACGATTATTCGCTGATGCAGACGCAGCTGGATGAGCTTGCACTGCGCTATACCAGACGGATGAAACAGCAGATCGCATCTGCGAGGATGCGCCTGTCGAACGACCAGATCCGCCTTTCCCATTTAAGTCCGGCAGGACAGATCCGGGAGAAGCGAAGCTATCTGGTTTCCCTGGAAGAAAAGTTGGAACGGCAGATGCAGGAAAAGCTTCGGAAACGCAGGTATCAGGTATCCTTATATGCGGAGAAATTAAAAGGCCTGTCGCCACTGGAAAAGCTCAGTCAGGGATTTTCCCATGTGGCGGACGCAGAAGGACGGACGGTAACCGACGTCAATCGGATACAGGTCGGAGAGCTGGTGACGATCCATGTCAAAAACGGACGGATTGTTGCACAGGTGAAGGAGAAGGAAGAATGGAAACAGCCGAAAAAGAGCTGACGCTGGAAGAAGCATTCTTACGTCTGGAAGAGGTGACAAGGGCGCTGGAGGATGAAAATATCTCTCTGGAGGAGTCCTTTACCGTATACCAGAAGGGAATGGAGCTTTTGAAATACTGTAATGAAAGCATTGATAAAGTGGAGAAAAAGGTTCTCGTCTTAAACGGGGAGGGAAAACTGGATGAATTTTAAAGAAACGCTTGCGGAGAAAACAGTTCATGCAGAAGACGTTTTAACAAAATATCTGCCGGAAGAAAAAGGCTATCAGAAAAAAGTCATCGAGTCGATGAATTACAGCGTCCTGGCGGGTGGAAAACGTCTGCGCCCGATTCTGATGGAAGAGAGCTTCCGGCTGTTTGGCGGGAACTCTGCAATTGTGGAGCCTTTTATGGCGGCGCTGGAAATGATCCACAACTATTCCCTGGTACACGACGACCTGCCTGCGATGGATAATGACGAATACCGCCGGGGACGCAAGACAACCTGGAATGTATACGGCGAGGGCATGGCGGTGCTGGCCGGGGATGCGCTGTTAAATAAAGCGTTCGAGACGGCAGCAGAAGCGTTTTCCATGATCGGGGAAGCAGCAGACATCGCAGCCCGGTACGCTGCTGTCGCAAAGGCACTGCAGATTCTCGCCAACAAAGCGGGCATCTATGGTATGATCGGCGGACAGTGCGCGGACATCTGCGCAGAAGAGCTGCCGTCAGATCAGGTGACGAAAGAGCTGCTCTGGTACATCCACAAAAATAAAACGGCAGCGCTGATTGAAGCGGCGCTGATGATCGGAGCCGTTCTGGCAGGAGCGTCGGACGAGGCGGTAAAGAAGCTGGAACAGGCGGCGGAAAATATCGGCATCGCATTCCAGATTCAGGACGATATTTTAGATGTGACCAGTTCTCTGGAGGTGCTTGGCAAACCGGTTGGAAGCGATGAAAAGAATCATAAGGTAACCTATGTGCGGTTAAACGGACTGGAACAGTCGAAAAAAGATGTGGAAGCACTGTCGGAAGAAGCACTGAAAATTCTTTCTTCCTTTGACCGGCGAAATGAATTTCTGGAAGATCTGGTTCGCGCACTGATTACAAGAGAAAAATAAAGAGGGGGCTGCTTATGCTTCTGGAACAGATACAGCAGACAAATGATATCAAAAAAATAAATCCAAAGGATTATCCGCTTCTTGCAGAGGAAATCCGTCAGTTCCTGATTGAGAAGATCAGTGTAACTGGCGGGCATCTCGGCTCGAATCTGGGAGCTGTCGAGCTGACGATGGCGATGCATATCGCGCTGAATCTGCCGGAAGATAAGATCGTATGGGACGTCGGGCATCAGTCCTACACCCATAAGCTGCTGACCGGCAGACGCGAGGGCTTCAACCATTTGCGCAAATACGGCGGAATGAGCGGATTTCCGAAACGCAAAGAGAGCGACTGCGACAGCTTTGATACGGGACATTCCTCCACTTCGATTTCTGCCGGACTGGGACTTGTGCGCGCAAGAGATATTCAGGGCAAAACCAATACCGTTGTTTCCGTGATCGGAGACGGTGCGCTGACAGGCGGAATGGCATACGAAGCGCTGAACAATGCGGCGAGGATGGAGACGAACTTTATCATTATTTTAAATGATAACAACATGTCTATTTCCGAAAATGTGGGCGGTGTTTCCAAATATCTGAACAACATCCGTACTTCGAACGCCTATTTGGACATCAAGGACAACATTTACGACGCACTGCGCAACACGCGTTACGGAGACGGCGTTGTGACCGGTGTGCGCCGCGCCAAAAACAGCTTAAAACAGCTGGTGATCCCGGGTATGTGGTTTGAGGATATGGGGATCACCTATTTAGGGCCTGTGGATGGACACGATGTCAACGGACTGGTTCGGGTCATCCGCGAGGCGAAGCGGCGCAAAAACTGCGTCCTGATCCATGTTCTGACCCAGAAGGGCAAGGGCTATGCTCCGGCAGAGAAGCATCCGGCGAGATTCCATGGGGCAGAGCCCTTCGATGTGGCAACCGGTGTTCCGGTAAAGAAAAAGACAAAAGCCAACTATACGGACATTTTTTCTACTGTCATGGTAAAGCTTGCGGCGCGCCATCCCGATGTGGTGGCGATTACGGCGGCGATGCCGGACGGAACCGGATTAAAGCGTTTCCGTAAGGCATACCCCGAACGGTTTTTTGACGTTGGCATTGCGGAAGAGCATGCAGTGACCTTTGCAGCAGGTCTGGCGGTTGGCGGACTGCATCCGGTTGTGGCGATTTATTCTTCGTTTTTGCAGCGTGCCTACGACCAGATTTTACACGATGTCTGTCTGCAGAATGTTCCGGTAATCTTTGCGATTGACCGGGCGGGGCTGGTCGGAAGCGACGGTGAGACCCATCAGGGCATTTTTGATCTGTCGTTTTTATCGTCCATCCCGAATATGCACATCATGGCGCCCAAAAACAAATGGGAGCTTTCCGATATGATGAAGTTTGCCTATGATTTCAAAGGACCGATCGCAATCCGGTATCCCCGCGGCGAGGCGTATGACGGGCTGGCGGACAAGCGTGCGGACGTTGAAATGGGCAAGAGTGAGATGCTGTTCGAAGAAGAAAAGATTGCCCTGTTTGCAGTCGGCAGCATGGTAAAGACTGCGGTAGAGGTGCGGGAAGCATTGAAAGAAAAAGGCATTTCCTGTACAGTTGTCAACGCAAGATTTGTCAAGCCCATCGATGAGAATAGGGTTCGATACCTTGCAAAGAACCACGACCTGATCGTGCCGATGGAAGAAAATGTGGCGAGTGGCGGTCTGTCTGAAAAGGTAATTACGCTCGTGGAGCAGGAAAAGCTGCCGATCGAGGTACTGCCGATTACGATTCCGGACGAATATGTAGAGCACGGCAATGTAGATATTTTGAAACAGGAGATCGGAATCAGTACATCCGCTGTCCTGGAAAAGATAGAAAAGGAACTGGAAGCAAAATGAAGGAACGCTTGGATGTCCTGTTAGTGAAGCAGGGACTTGCAGAATCAAGAGAAAAAGCCAAGGCTGTGATTATGGCGGGAGAGGTCTTTGTCCAGGGACAGAGAGAGGACAAGGCGGGAGCCATGTTCGATGAATCGAAGGTGACGATCACGGTAAAGGGAAGCTCGCTGCGTTATGTGAGCCGCGGCGGTCTGAAGCTGGAAAAGGCGATGGCGTGCTTCCCGATCACACTGGAGGACGATATCTGTATGGATATCGGTTCTTCGACCGGAGGCTTTACGGACTGCATGCTGCAGAACGGGGCGAAAAAGGTCTATTCCGTCGATGTCGGACACGGTCAGCTCGCGTGGAAACTGCGGCAGGACGAGCGCGTTGTCTGCATGGAAAAGACGAATTTCCGGTATCTGACGAGGGATCAGATTGCAGATGACCTCGATTTTGCGTCGGTGGACGTTTCCTTTATTTCCCTGACGAAAATCCTGCTTCCGGCATGGAGACTTTTAAAATGCGGCGGACAGATGGTTTGTCTGATCAAACCACAGTTCGAGGCAGGTCGGGAAAAGGTCGGGAAAAAGGGCGTTGTCCGCGATCCGGCAGTGCACCGTGAGGTTATTGCAAAGGTTATGGATTTTGCGGCGCTTTTACATTTTTCCGTGTTGGGGCTGACCTGGTCGCCGATCAAGGGACCTGAGGGAAATATTGAATATCTGATTTTTATACAGAAAGAAGAGCAGCCGGAAGCCTATGAAAGCGAACAGGCGGCAGAGGCTGCACTGGAAGAGACACAGGCTGCTAAAGGCGGTATTTCCGAAAAAGAAGAGAATCGCCAGCTGATTGCGAGCATCGTAGAGCAGGCACACGAAACGCTCAAAGAATAAAAATCCGGGCAGGGGAAAGAATTATGAAACACTTTATTATCATTACGAACCGCCCGAAAGATCCGGATCTGGAGATCACCCGACGGGTGCAGGAGCTGTTGAAGCTGCGGCAGGCGTCATGCAGTGTTTATGCGGACGAAATTCCGAAAGAGGAATGGAAGCGGATTCTTCTGAGGGAGGGAGACCGGACGGATGCGATTTTGGTACTGGGCGGGGACGGGACGATGCTGCGGGCGGCGCGGGATACGGCGGATAGCCAGATTCCGATGCTCGGGATCAATCTGGGAACCCTCGGCTATTTGACAGAAGTAGAAAAAAATGGAATGGAAGATGCAATTGACCGGCTGATGGCGGGCAGTTATCAGGTGGAAGACCGAATGATGCTGTGCGGACAGATTTACCGGCAGGGCAGGATGGAAGAGGAAAACAGTGCACTAAACGATATCACGATCACGCGCTGCGGCCATCTGCGAATGTTGTATTTTCAGATCTATGTAAATGGAAAATTGTTAAAAGAATATCATGCGGACGGCATTATCATTGCGACGCCAACTGGTTCAACCGGGTATAACATGTCGGCAGGCGGTCCTCTGGTAGAGCCGGGCGCTCAGATGATTCTGCTGACGCCGGTTTGTCCGCATACCCTGCAGACGAGAAGCATCGTCCTGCGGGCGGACGATGAGATTATTATCCGGATTATCGGCAAGGCGGGGCGGGAAGAGACCGGGATTGAGGCATGCTTTGATGGGGCGAGAAACGTGGAGCTGGCTCCGCTTGACGAGGTGCGGGTGACCAAAAGCATCAAGACGACTTCGATTATCAAAATCAGTGAAGCCGGTTTTTTGGACGTGCTGCATCGGAAGATGAGCGATTAACCGTCTGTAAGGGGAGAAAACAGGAATGAAACAGAACAGACATCAGAAAATTGCAGAGCTGGTATCCCGCTATGAGATCGAAACCCAGGAAGAGCTTGCGGAAAAATTAAAAGAAGCCGGATTTACGGTGACGCAGGCGACAATTTCCCGCGATATCCGTCAGATGAACCTTTCCAAGCTTCCGACCGGAAACGGGCGGCAGAAATATGTGATTCTGAAAAAAGAAAATGAGCTGCTGTCGGACAAGTATATCCGCGTGCTGCGGGACGCCTTTGTATCGATGGATATGGCGCAGAATATTCTGGTCATGCGGACGGTTTCCGGAATGGCGATGGCAGTGGCGGCTGCGCTGGATGCCATTCATTTCGGGGAAGTGGTCGGCTGTATCGCAGGCGATGATACGATTATGATTGCAGTTCGTTCCGTAGAGGATACCCGGATTCTGATGGGAAAAATCCGGGAACTGATGAAACAGTAAAGGGAGTACAAGATTGAGCCAAACGATGTTAGTGAGTCTGCATGTCAGGAACCTGGCGCTGATCGAAGAGACGGAAGTATTCTTTCAGCCGGGACTGAACATTCTGACGGGCGAGACGGGCGCCGGAAAATCCGTCATTCTTGGCTCGGTGGCGCTGGCGCTTGGCGCAAAGGCGGATCGGGATATGATCCGGACGGGTGCGGAATATGCGCTGATCGAGCTGACCTTTGAAGGGTCAGAAGAAGTGAGGGAGGCACTTCGCCGGATGGATCTTCCGGCGGAGGACAATCAGATTATTTTACAGAGAAGGGTCATGCCGAACCGGAGTATCTGCCGGATTAACGGGGAGACTGTGCCGATCCGCCAGATGCGCGAGCTGGCAGGGCTTTTGATCGACATTCACGGACAACATGACAGCCAAATTCTCTTGCAGACGAAGAGACATCTGGAAATTCTGGACGCATATGCGGAAAAAGAGCTGCCCCATGTAAAAGAAGCGTATGCTGCCTGCTGGCGTGAGCACAGCGGGATTCTGCAGGAGATTGCGGAAAACGAGCTGGATGAACAGACGCGTAAACGGGAAATTTCGCTGGCGGAGTTCGAGCGAGACGAAATTGAAGAAGCAAATTTGCAGGCAGGTGAGGACGAGCAGCTGGAACGTGATTACCGTCGGATGGTGAACGGGCGCAAGATTGCAGAGACGTTGAATCTGGTACACGGACTGACCGGAGAGGAAGAAGGAAACGGAGCCGGGGAGCTGACCGGGCGTGCGCTTCGGGAGCTGTCACAGGCGTTATCCTGTGATGACGGACTCGGACAACTGGTACAGCTGCTGGCGGATGTGGACGGGCTGCTGAACGATTTTAACCGTGCGGTTTCGGAATATCTGTCCGATCTCGAATTTGATGAAGAACAGCTTTCAGAGACGGAAAATCGTTTAAATACAGTCAATCACCTGAAAGATAAATACGGCAGCACTATAGAAGAAGTTTTGGCTTACGCAGAGCAGAAAAATCAGGAGCTGGATCGCCTGCTGCACCAGGAGGAATGGCTGGAACAAAAGCGCAGGGAGCTTTCCGAGAACGAAAAAATGTTAGCGCAGCTGGCACAGAGTCTGACAGCGCTTCGAACAAAGGCGGCGCAGGGGTTTCAGAAGGACATGGAAAGCGCATTGCAGGATATGAACTTTCTGCATGTGGAATTTCAGGTTTCCCTGACGCAAAAAGACAGCTTTGGTGCAGAGGGAAAGGACGAGGTTGTATTTTTGATTTCGACTAATCCCGGAGAGCCGGTCAAACCGCTGGCGGCGATTGCAAGCGGCGGCGAGCTCTCCAGAATCATGCTTGCGCTAAAGACGATTACGGCGAAGCAGGAAAAGATCGGCACGTTTATTTTTGATGAAATTGATGCCGGAATCAGCGGAAAGACCGCCTGGAAGGTTTCGGAAAAACTGGGAATTTTAGGCAGAACGCACCAGATTATCTGCATCACGCATCTGCCGCAGATCGCGGCGATGGCGGATCATCATTTTTATATCGAAAAAAATGCAACCGACCATTCCACGGCGACGACGATCACAGAGCTGTCCGAGGCAGACAGCCTGAAAGAGCTTGCAAGGCTTTCCGGAGCGGCGCAGCTGACAGAGTCGGTGCTTGCCAATGCAAAAGAAATGAAGGATTTGGCAGAAAAAAAGAAACAGAACTGAGCATACTAAAGAGGACGTCAGAGATGATGTTCTCTTTTTTTATCGTACAGGAAACTTTGTATCTATACGATAAAAAACGCTCTGCGCGGATGCGCACTCGGCGCAAGGGTAGATGGTTGCCGAGGCAACCGCGCCTCGGCGCGAGAATGTGCCAAGGCACATTCTTTCATTTTTGTATAGGAAACTTCGTTTCCATACGATAAAAACGCTCCGCAGGCGCAGGATTCTACAGGCTATTGGAAGGAAATCAGAAAGGAGAAGCTGCATGGAGAAAAAAGACGTTGTCAAAAAACGGAATCCGGAAGACTGTATGCAAAACAGTGCAGCTTCGCTGCCCCATGCGCCAAGCAGCGTTTTTCCTGCGTATGCAGCCGGGAAGAAACGAAAGCCTTGTCTTCGGAAGATTTTAGCATTCTGGATTTTGATGGCGGTGCTTGGTGGTGCTGGCGGCTGGATTTACCAGACCTGGCAGAAAATCCCCTCCTCCATCCGGATTCGCGCCGGAGAAGAGCAGGAGTTGTTTTTGGATGTGCCGGTGAGCGGAACGATTTACGGCGAAAAGACGGCGCAGGAGGACGTGATTCCGGTCAATTTGAACAGACCGCTGACCGTGCAGGCGAGTCAGATTCAGGATTACACGATGGATGTAAAGCTGTTTGGAATCGTGCCGTTCAAACAGGTAGACGTCCATGTGGTCGAGGGACAGCGGTTGATTCCGGCAGGCGTCCCGGTGGGAATTTACATCAAAACCGAGGGGATTTTAGTGATCGCAGAAAGCGATTTTGAAGGATTGGATCATAGCAGAAAGGAACCGGCAAGATACCTGTTGAGGGCGGGAGATTACATTTTAAAGGTGGACGGCGTAGAACTGGAAGGAAAAAAGCAGTTCACGGAGCAAGTGGCAGCGTCGGAAGGAAAGGAGCTGTGTCTGACGATCTGTAGGGACGGACAGACCTTTGATGTGACGGTTACGCCGCAGCAGAACACAGAGGGGGTATACAAGCTGGGCATCTGGATTCGGGATAACGCGCAGGGCGTGGGTACGATGACCTATCTGGATGAGAAAAACGGCTTCGGCGCGCTGGGACATGGAATCAACGATACGGATACGGCGGACCTGATGGAGGTACAGAGCGGCAGTCTTTACAAAACAAAAATCGTCAACATTCGAAAAGGCATTAGTGGAACGCCGGGAGAACTGACCGGAGTGATCGATTATAAGAAAGAAAACCGGATCGGCGCGATCTCCATAAATTCTGTCGAAGGAATCTTCGGCACCCTGAGCCAGGAAGAAGCGGACGAAATACAGGGCGAAGCACTGCCGGTTGGATTGAAACAGGAAGTAAAAAAAGGGGAAGCACAGATCCTGAGCTGCCTGGAGGAGGACGGAGCGCCGCAGCTCTATACGATCGAAATCAAAGCCCTTCACTTGGATCACGACAACATCAACCGCGGAATCGAAATCCAGGTAACGGATGAAAGACTGCTGGAAAAAACCGGTGGAATCGTCCAGGGCATGAGCGGTTCCCCGATCCTCCAGAACGGGAAAATTATCGGTGCCGTCACCCACGTCTTTGTAAATGACCCCACGCGGGGATACGGAATCTTTATCGAAAACATGCTGTCCCATTGAGCCGGGCAAAATACTGTCCAGATGCTCTGCTGCAAGTTTACTTGCGAGCAGAGTAGTCTGGACAGTATTTTATGGGGCGAAAGCCCCACAGTCATCGAACCGCCAACAGCGGTTTGATGACTGCTGCCCCAAATACTGTGAAACAGCAAGCAGCTCCTCTTTTGTATCGATGTCCTTTAATTCTTCCGAATAAGAAACCGGAAGTGTCCGGACGAGATTTGGATACCTGGAAACGATCACGTTCCCTCCCTTTTTGGGAGGGAGATTTTTTAATTCCTCAAAAAAGCAGGACGGAAAGATCACCGGAGAACCGACTGTGTCGCTAGAGCAGGGGCGCCAGATAAAGTCAGGCAGATTTTTTGCGCAAAGCAGCAGGGAAGCGATGGTTTCCGGCAGGATCATAGGCTGGTCGGACGGCAGGAAGGCGCAGCGATCGATAAAAGAGCTGATTTCACCCACTCCAAGGCGGATCATGTCATTTCGGTCGGGAAAAGGATGCAGAAGAACCGGGATATCCTGAGAGAGACAGAGCTGTTCGATTTCTTTGTGCACGGTCACAACCAGGCGGTGTGTAAACAGACCGGCGGAAGCATCGAGTGCCCACTGAATCAGCGGCTTGCCTGCAAGATCTGTCAGCAGCTTGTTTTCCCCAAAGCGTCTGCCCTGACCGGACGCCATGAGAATACAGCCCGCGTTTCCGTAGGGTTGATCCAGATCGAGAACGAAGACATCCTGCTGTGCAAGCAGACTGTCCAGGAAAGGAAGCTTTTGCTTGCGGACGACCATCAGGAGATGCTTGCACGCCATCAACTCAGAGAGGGCGTTTTGATATTCGGGACAGGTGCTTTCGAGATATCCGATTTCATCGATGGTGATCCAGTCAGAAGAAACGTCGGCACAAGCGCGAAGAAAAGAAACACCGGTTTGGGAAAATGCGTCTAAAACAGGCAGCATCCGGTTTTCGGTACCCGTGTTGTCAGGGTTAAATCTGCCGATTTGCACGGTCTTGGAAGAGAAATTGTCCTTTAAGTAGACACCCTGCTTTGGAACCGCCCAGGAGGTAAGCCCCGGCATCGGGCATGGAAAGAGCGCAGAAAGCAGCGTTGTTTTGCCGCTTCCCCTGTCTCCGGTGAGGATCAGATGTTTTTTACCGCTTGTCTGAAAAGATTTCCAAATACAGCTTGCGGTTGGCATGAACGCAGGCGTCCCGATAGGTTTCATATTTTGTCAGCCATTCCTTTCCCTGTGGAGTGAGTGTACTTCCACCGCCGGATTTTCCGCCAACACAGCGTGTGGTCAGTGGAAAGCCGAGAGCGGCTTCGGCATTTTTGATTATGCGGAGCGCTTTGGTGTAGGCAAGTCCCATGGATATGGCGGCGGAACGAAGAGAGCCGGTTTCTTCGATGGCATGCAGCAGACGGCAGGGACCTTCCCCGAAAAATTTTTCATCGTTGTCGTCACAAAAAGTAATTCTCGTAACCGCTTTCAACAGGCATCGTCCTCCTTTATCATGATCAGCCGTTTCTCGCCGCGGCGGGTGGAAAGTGTTGTTAAACTGATTGTACCATAGATGGAGGAAAGAAGCGGTTCCATTTTGGAAATCGGGGTAGAAAATGGTTGAAGCTCTCCTAACAGACCGCAATCGGAAAGCACCAGAAGCGTATCGCAATAATTGAGGGCGAGAGAAGGATCGTGCAGCGTTACCAGTGCGGCGGCGTTGTTTTTTGCAACATACGTTCGCAAAAGTCCCATCGTTTCATAGCGCAGCCGAAAATCCAGGGCGCTTTCCGGTTCATCCAAAAGCAGAAGCCTGCGCTTTAATACAAAAGTGCGCGCCAGCAGGCAGAGCTGCTTTTGCCCTTCGCTTAGCTGCTGGAAGTTATCGTCTTTGCGGGACCCAAGACCTACCGAGCAGAGGGCGTCAAATGCTTCCTTTTTCATCTGCTCCGTAGGAGACTGCAGGAGAGAAAGCTTTGGATTAAACCCCATTAAAACGACATCCAGAAGAGTTAAATCGATCGAAATACCGCTCTTTTGGGGAATGTATCCGCAGAGTAAAGCAAGCTGCCTTGGAGAAGCGTTTTCCAAGTAAGTGTCATCTAACTGACAGCTTCCGGTATGAGGAAGAAGATTTGCAATCGCTTTGATCAGGGTGGTTTTACCGCACCCATTTGCACCGAGAATTCCAACGATGGTTTTTGGGGCGACGAAAAAGCTGATATCTTTTATGACCTGTTTTCCGGCATATCCGGCGGAAAGGTTGGTTACAGTGAGTAGGTTCATTGCAGTGGTTTCCTCCTGATACAGAGATAGATTAAGAACGGCGCGCCGAGCAAACTGGTAAAAATACTTACTGGCAGTTCAGTAGAAGCGATGCTGCGGGCAAAAATATCGCCGAGCGTCAAAAGGCATCCGCCGAGCAGGCCACTGAATAACATGGTGGATAAGCGGTTGTTTTTAAAGAGCAGGCGCGCTCCGTGGGGGGCAAGAAGCGAAATAAAGCTGATCAGCCCGGTCATGCTGATAACGCTGGAGGCGGCAAGGGTTGCGATCAAAAGGACGATCAGGCGGATTTGCGTCACATTTACGCCGAGCAGCCGCCCTTCCTGATCATCCAGAGAGAGCAGGAGGATCTGTCGGTACAACAGGAACATCCCAACCAGACAGATCAGGCACAGAGCGATGTTTCCGCCGATGGAATACAGGCTGATGCCGTTTAAACTTCCCATGATCCAGTATTCGATGGATGCAAGCTGTTTTTCCGGGTCGGCGAGGAGCTTCAGACAGACTAACGCGGTCTGTGCCAGGCTGTGCACGGCGATACCGGAAAGGACGATGCTTTTGCCGTCTTTTTCGGCGGTCAGGGAGGAAAGCGTCAGTGCAAGGAGTACACAACAGATGGCTCCGGCAAAGGCAGATAGGGTGACAGCCACCGCGCCGGGCAAAAACAGGATGCCGAAAGCGGCGCCTACGCTTGCACCGGAGGATGCGCCGATAATGTCGGGGGAAGCGAGGGGATTGCGGAAAACGGTCTGATAGACAAAGCCGGTAACTCCGAGGACAAAGCCGCCGATTGCACCGATCACAGCGCGGCTTGCGCGCAGGGTGAGAAAAACCCGCCACTGTATCGCGTCCCCGGATAACAGACCGGACAGAGTAAGCGGATATTTTCCGACGAAAAAAGAGCATAAAGTCAGGACCGTTAAAATAACGGTCCCGACGAGAAGGAACGATTTAGTTTTCGAAGGAGATTCCATAGAAGGTTTCATAATACGTGTTGCTTTCCGTGGTATAAGTGTCAGCGGGAACCTGTTCGGGATGGAGAATGCCGGCAAGCCATACGGATGCAAGGATGCTTGCGGGAACCGGGCTGTCCAGAGCCTCTACATCGCCGGGAATCTGATATACCTGACCGTTTTTCACAGCGGTGCAGTCTTTTAAGTTTTCATCGTTTAAAACGTCGTCAACAGTGTAATCTGCATCGGAAGCGAGGATGATATAGGCAGGATCCCAGGCAAGCAGCTGTTCGTAGCTGATTTCTGCCCAGTAAGTATCGGTAATTTCTTCCGCTGCATTTTTGCCGCCTGCAAGCTCGATCATGCTGGACTGGTACATTGCAGGACCTGCTGTGGAAAGCAGGGAAGAATTGCCTGCCAGATATACGCTTTCGGGCTCTACATCAGCTAATTTATCAGAAAGCATGGTCTTCTGGGAAGCCATATAGGAAAGCAGCTCGTTTGCACGTTCCTGTGTGTTGGTAGCGGTAGATACCAGCTCGATCATTTCTGTCAGAAGCTCCTGGCTTTCCGGATTGACAAGCAGCACCGGGATACCAAGCTCTGTCAGGCTCGCTGCTGCGTCCTTTAATTTTAAGGGCAGGATAACCAGATCAGGGGAGAGGGCAGCGCAGCCTTCCAGGTCGAATTCCTTTGCGGTGCCGACACTGGGAAGCTCTATCAGATCAGGTGCAGCAAGCTTGTAGATCGCACGCTTGTCAGCCTTTGCTTCGATGCCTACCATCTTGTCCTTCAGACCAAGAGCGATCAAAAGGCTGGAGGGAATGTAATAGCCGCTTACGATGGTCTCAGGTTCAGCTTCGAGTGTTACTTCACGGCCTGCCTGATCGGTCAGGGTGACGGGATAAGTCGTTTCTGCAGTTTCAATGGCTTCTTCGGCTGCAGTCTCTTCTGTTTCGGCAGAAGCGGTTTCTGTGACAGTCTCGGCAGCCTGCTCTGTGACGGATTCTGTTGCAGGAACAGTTTCAGCAGGGGCAGAAGTAGTGCCGCAGCCGATCATGGAGATCAGCAGTGCGCATGCAATGGACAGAGACAGGTACTTTTTCAGTGTGTTTTTCATTACGTTCACCTTTCGTTGTAGTTTTAATAATACAACGGTATTGTAGCAAAGCATCTTTTCAAAAGCAAGGGGTTTTATTATAATACAATTGGGTTTTTTAGTTTTTATGTTACAGTTCACTCGTACCGTTTGGGGGCAGATTTCATGCTCGCATGAAAATCTGCCTACAAAAAGGTACGAAGGGAGCGCCACTTTATGAGCAAAAAAGAATCCTGCTTTGCAGGATTCTTCGCCTGCGGCGGGTCGCGTAAGCGACAGGATTCCGATCCGCCGCAGTGCGATCTGCGCGAAGCGTTTGTTATCGTATGATAACAAATCTGCGAAGCAGCGGAGAGCGTCGAAGACGCGATTCATGACAATAGAATGGCGCGGGTGAACAGTAAGGTTTCAGGGAGAACATTTTATGGTTACAATTCAGAATTATGTGCGCGCAAAAAGTCTGGAAGAGGCATATGAGCTGAACCAGAAAAAAGGGAACTGCATTCTCGGTGGAATGCTCTGGACGAAAATGCAGAATCGCATGATTCAGACAGCAATTGATCTTTGTGATCTTGGACTGAATAAAATAGAAGAAACGGAAGAGGAATTTTCTATCGGCGCCATGGTATCGCTGCGGCAGCTGGAGACAGATGCCGGGTTGAATGCCTATACACAGGGTGCAGTAAGAGATGCGGTAAAGGATATAGTAGGTGTGCAGTTCCGCAATCTTGCAACGGTTGGAGGAAGCATCTGGGGACGGTTCGGATTCTCTGATGTTTTGACGGTTTTTCTTGCAATGGATACCGAAGTGGAATTATTTCAGGGTGGAAGAATTCCTTTAAAAGATTTTGCCGCAAAAAAACAGGACAGAGATATTTTAGTCCGTCTGATCGTGAAAAAGACTGCAGGATGCTTTGCCTACGCAGCGGTCCGCAACCAGAGCACGGATTTCCCGGTGATAGCCTGCGCAGCTTCCTGCGTCGGGGGAGAATACCGGTTGGCCGTCGGTGCAAGACCCCATCGGGCAGTGCTTCTTTGCGATGAAGAAAAGTTTCTTTCCGGCGGTGTGACGGAAGAAAGCGTAAGGGCATTTGCAAACTGGGCAAAAGAGCAGATTCCGACCAGTAATAACCACCGTGCCGGGGCAGCCTACCGCACCCGTCTGATCGGAGTGCTGAGTCAGAGATTGTTTTGCAAAATCGGGGAGGCGCAGGGATGGAGATCATAATAAAAGTGAATGGAAGAAGGATCGCCGAACAGATCGAACCGGATCTGCTTTTGATCGACTTTTTGAGAAAACATGGATTCTACAGCGTAAAACGAGGCTGTGAGACAGCAAACTGCGGTCTGTGCACCGTTCTCATGGATAATACGCCGGTGCTCTCCTGTTCTGTGCTCGCAGCCAGAGCAGATGGACATGAAATTTATACCTTGGAGGGACTTCAGGAGGAAGCGGCAGAGTTTGTCGGGTTTATTGCCGATCAGGGAGCGGATCAGTGCGGTTTCTGTAATCCGGGATTTGTCATGAATACGATCGCGTTGCTTCGGGAAAATCCGGATCCGACGGATGATGAGATCCGGGCATATCTGGCAGGAAACCTCTGCAGATGCTCCGGCTATGAAGGACAGCTGCGGGGCATCCGGAATTTTCTGGATCAGAGAAGAAAGTAAAGGAGAAGCTTCATGGAACATAAGAAATACAATGCGATCAACCAGCCGGTCCGCAAAAAGGATTCTATGCAGCTGCTTTTGGGAAAGCCGGTTTATGTGGAGGATATCGCACCGAAGGATGCGCTGGCGGTAAAGCTGTTAAGAAGCCCGCACGCAAATGCGATTGTGGAGGAAATTAACGTTTCGGTTGCCAAAAAGGTTCCGGGTGTCGTGGATGTTTATACCTGGGAAGACGTGCCAAAGCAGCGCTTTGCCATAGCTGGACAGACCTATCCGGAGCCGTCGCCTTACGACAGGCTGATTCTGGACCGGCATGTGCGTTTTGTCGGGGACGTGGTTGCCATTATCGCAGCAGAAAATGAAAAAGCGGCGTTAAAGGCAATGAAATTGATCAAAGTAAAATATAAGATCCTGGAACCGGTTCTGGATTTCCATCAGGCAAAGGACAATGAAATTTTAGTGCATCCGGAAGAGGACTGGCTTGCGCAGGTTCCGGTGGGCGGAGATGCAAGGCGGAACCTGGTTGCCAGTGAAATCAGTGGTGACGGGGACGTGGATGCGGTGCTTGCAGACTGCGATGAGGTGCTGGAACATGCGTACCATATGCGTTCCTTTAATCAGGCGATGATGGAGACCTTCCGTACCTATACCGAGCTGGATCGATATGGAAGACTGCATGTGATTTCCTCGACCCAGATCGTATTTCACGTTCGCAGGATCCTTTCCCGGGCGCTGGGAATCCCCAAAAGTAAAATCCGTGTGGAAAAGCCCAGGATCGGCGGCGGATTCGGCGCAAAACAGACGGCGGTAAGTGAGGTTTATCCCGCATTTGTCACACTGAAAACCGGACGCCCGGCGCAGCTTATTTTTACGAGGGAGGAGAGTCAGATCGCAGGATCTCCCCGGCATGAAATGGAAGTGCGTGTGCGGCTGGGCGCAGATAAGGACGGACATATCCGGGGACTGGATCTGTATACATTATCCAATTCCGGTGCTTATGGCGAGCATGGTCCCACGACGGTAGGACTGAGCGGACACAAATCGATTCCGCTTTATACCGGAGGCCTGGAGGTATTCCGGTTTGGCTATGATGTTGTATATACCAATACGATGGCAGCAGGTGCCTATCGGGGCTACGGAGCGACCCAGGGTATTTTTGCACTGGAAACTGCTGTCAATGAGCTGGCAGAGAAGCTTGGAATCGATCCGACTCTCATCCGGGAAAAGAACATGCTCCGGGAGGGCATGAAAATGCCGGCATATTATGGCGAAACTGCAAATGCCTGTGCGCTGGACAAATGCATGGCGCGCTGTAAGGAGCTGTTTCATTGGGATGAAAAATACCCCGTTCGGGATATGGGAAACGGAAAGGTGCGCGCGGCAGGCGTGGCAATGGCGATGCAGGGCTCCTGTATTTCCAATGTGGATGTCGGTTCCGCAACCGTGAAGCTTGCAGATGACGGCACCTTTAACCTGATTATCGGCGCTGCGGATATGGGAACCGGATGCGATACGATCCTTGCCCAGATGGTTGCGGAATGTATGGACTGTTCCGTAGATGATGTGGCGGTATTTGGTGCGGATACGGACGCTTCCCCTTATGATTCCGGCTCCTATGCCTCTTCCACAACCTATATCACCGGTAAGGCGGTGGAGATGGCATGTGCAAAGCTAAAGACACAGCTCTGTGGGATCGCGGCGGGAATGCTTGGCTGCAGCACAGAAGAGGTAGTGTTTGAAAACGGACGGGTAAAGCAGATCAATACGGAGAAAAGCGTTTCTCTGGCAGAGATCAGCGTTAAAGACCAGGTAAACAACGATATTGCAGCGGTTGCGACCGCGTCCCATTCCTCCCCGGTTTCCCCGCCTCCTTACATGGTCGGAATGGTGGAAATCGAGCTGGATAAGGATACCGGAGAAGTGAAAATTCTGGATTATGTTGCGGTAGTGGACTGCGGAATTACGATCAATCCCGCATTGGCGCGTATTCAGACAGAGGGGGGTATCGTACAGGGAATCGGGCATACCCTTTTTGAAAATATCACTTATGACAGAAATGGACGCCCGATTGAGTCCAGCTTTTTACAGTATAAGGTTCCGACCCGTCTGGATATGGGGCATCTTCGCGTGGAATTTGAAAACAGCTATGAGCCAACAGGACCCTTTGGCGCAAAATCCATCGGGGAAATTGTTATCAATACCCCGGCACCTGCAATTGCCCATGCGATCTACCGGGCGACCGGCGTATGGCACAGGGAACTTCCGATCACACCGGAGAAGATTCTGATGTCGATGCCGCAGTAGGATGAAAATGCTGCAGTCCACATGCACAGCTGGTTTGTGTGTGGGCTGTGACAATAAATCACAAAATGAGGAGAGAGAAAAATGAAAAAAAGTTTCAAACTATCTGAGGAAGCATTTCAGATGGATGGGAAAATGCCCCTTTCTCAGGCAATTCCCCTTGGCTTACAGCATGTCCTTGCAATGTTTGTCGGAAACCTGACTCCGTTGTTGATCATTACGGGTGCATGTGGGCTGGCTGGCGGAGAGTTTGCACAGCTGCAGCTTTCCCTGCTGCAGAATGCCATGCTGGTAGCCGGTATTGTAACGCTGGTACAGCTGTTTTCCATCGGACCGGTGGGCGGAAAGGTTCCGATTATTATGGGTACTTCTTCCGGATTTATCGGGGTATTTAACAGTGTTGCTGCGTCGATGGGCGGCGGTGTGCTGGCATATGGTGCGATCATGGGTGCATCCATAATCGGCGGACTCTTCGAAACGGTGCTGGGCTTTTTCTTAAAGCCCCTTCGAAAATTCTTTCCGGCGGTGGTAACCGGTACGGTCGTTATGTCGATTGGTCTGAGCCTGATCTCTGTAGGCATCAATTCCTTCGGAGGCGGAAATAATGCAAAAGATTTCGGCTCTGTGGAAAACCTGCTGCTGGCTGTTTTTGTTCTCGTAGTGATTCTTTTCTTCAAGCATGGGACAAAGGGCTTTTTAAGCTCTTCTGCAATTCTGTTTGGTATTATCGCAGGCTACATTGCTGCAGTGGTAATGGGATTTGTCCTGCCTACGACCGGTGTTACTGCAGATGGCGTGGAATATACAAAAGCATGGGTATTAAACTGGAATAAGGTTGCAGAAGCTTCCTGGTTTGAAATTCCGAAGCTGATGCCGGTAAAGCCGGTGTTTGATCTGCGTGCGATTTTGCCTGTCCTGATCATGTTTATTGTAACGGCAGTGGAGACGGTCGGTGATATTTCCGGTGTAATGGAAGGCGGACTTGGCAGGGAAGCAACAGATAAGGAGCTTGCAGGCGGCGTGATGTGCGATGGCCTTGGTTCTTCCTTCGCAGCGTTATTTGGTGTATTGCCGAATACCTCCTTCAGCCAGAATGTGGGACTGGTCGCTATGACAAAGGTAGTAAACCGCTTTGCACTTGCGACCGGAGCGATTTTCCTGATCTTGTGCGGTCTTTGCCCGAAGCTGGCGGCGCTGGTTTCCATCATGCCTCAGTCGGTGCTGGGTGGTGCGGCAGTTATGATGTTTTCATCTATTGTCATCAGCGGTATTCAGCTGATCACAAAGAATCCGCTGACTGCCCGGAACCTTTCCATCGTATCGGTAGCGCTCGGTGTAGGCTACGGTATGGGCGCCAACACAGGAATCCTTGCAAATGCGCCCCAGTTTATCCAGCTGATCTTCGGCGGCTCCGGTATTGTTCCGGCTGCGATGGTAGCGATTTTATTGAATATTGTACTTCCGAAAGAGGATTAAAAAATTGCCACCTTTATGGTGGCAATTTTTTTTAGAGAAACTGTCATATGAAATTGTTATGCTGCAAAAATGTCTTTGAATGAAACGCAGGTTATAGCTTTAGAGGCTCACCGCTGCGGTGTCTTGTCCCATCCGTTTTAACTCCGGCAATACAGTGCAGAGCATTGTGATAAAGCAGAAGCTGCCGCCGATGACGTTGGACACTGGTTCGGCAAGGAAAACACCAGCTGTGCCCATGTGGAGTGTATAGGGCATCAGATAGGTTAACGGAACGACGATAAATACCTTTCGGAGCAGGGAGAAGAAAATCGCCTGCTTCTTTTTATTTAAGGATTTAAAGGTTGTCTGACCGATGTACTGCAGATCCATGAAAATAAAGGCGGCAAAATACTGTTTCAGCGCAGGAATGGCATCGGCAACCAGCACAGAGTCGGAACTGAAAATTCGAATCAGCATACCGGGAGCGAGAATGATCAGGCTCCACATGATGGCAGTATAGCCGAAGACCATGAGTGCCATGACAATACCGGAGTTTTTGACACGGGACGGACGGCGGGCACCGTAATTATAGCTCAGGATAGGAGAGGTTCCCTCCGTGATGGCGTAAATCGGCGTTTCCACGAGCTGTCGCACGCTGGAAACGATGGTCATGACGGAAATGTAGATATCGCCGCCGGTGACGGAAAGGACGTTGTTGCAGCAGATCGTAACGAGGCTGTTGGTCAGCTGCATGACAAAGCCGGAAGTACCGAGGCTGACGATATTTTTTGCATAGCCGATACATTGGGAAAATTCTGCTTTCCGCAGAAAGCGAACCTTCAGCTCCGCCTTTTTCGTCAGGAAAAGCAGGACGAAGGAGGCAGAAAGCAGCTGGGAGAGCACGGTTGCAATTGCAGCGCCCTGCACACCGAGGCCGAAAGCAAAGATAAAGAGCGGGTCGAGGAGCAGATTGGCAGCTGCGCCGATGGCGACGGAGCACATACCGACAAGGGAATATCCCTGTGCGTTGATAAAAGGATTCATGCCCACTGCGATCATGGAAGGCAGCGTGCCGATAAGATAGAGCATCATGTATGGATATGCATAGACTAAAGCATCTCCGGATGCGCCGAAGAGCACCAGAAGGGGGCGGGCAAAAACAAGGCCAATCGTCATCAAAAGGATGGCACTGACACATACCATTGTAAAAGATGTGTGCATGATGCGGTTTGCCTGTTCTGTTTCCTTTTTCCCTCGGTAAATGGAAAAAAGCGGAGCACCGCCGCTTCCAAAGAGGTTGGCGAATGCGCTGAGGATGACGATCAGCGGAAAGCACAGTCCCACTGCGCCGAGGGCGGCTGTGCCGCAGCCCGGGATACGGGCGATATAGATACGGTCTACGATGTTATAGAGCAGGTTCAAAATCTGGGCAACCAGCATGGGGAGGGCTGCTCCGAGAATGTTTCCGGTCACGGTTCCATTTTCAAAATCAATTCGTTTCATAAGTCTGGAACTTCCTTTTCTTTCGTATTCGTTCTCCAGTATAACAAGCTCCGTAGAGAAAGTAAATTCCGAGTTATAGGTTCCCGACCGGAATCTCTTACCACCAGAAATAAAATTTGAAATTTCCGGCATCAGGAAAAGAAAAGGATAGCGGAAAGCTCTGGATTGGTGTATGATGAGAAACAGTATGCTATTTTAAAATTATATGACAGGAGAAAGAAGAAAAATGTACTTATTTTTGCTTGCGCTGATTTATATTGCATTTATCAGTCTGGGATTGCCGGATTCGCTGCTTGGCTCCGGCTGGCCGGTCATGCACGCAGAGCTTGGCGTGCCGGTGTCGTATATGGGGATCATTTCCATGATCATTTCCGGTGGGACGGTTGTATCAAGCCTGTTTTCGGACAAAATGACCCGAAAATTCGGAACCAGAATCGTAACGGTTGCCAGCGTATTTCTGACCGTTATTGCACTGTTTGGATTTTCCTTTTCTTCGCAGTTCTGGATGCTGGCTGTTTTTGCAGTGCCCTATGGATTGGGAGCAGGTGCGATCGACTCGGCGTTAAATAACTATGTGGCGCTTCATTACAAAGCGAAGCATATGAGCTGGCTGCACTGCTTCTGGGGTGTGGGCACAGTTGTCAGCCCCTTTATCATGGGCTATGCACTGACGAACCGGACATGGAACAGCGGCTATCGCATCATTGGATTTTTGCAGCTGGCCATTGCCCTTCTTTTACTTGTGACGCTGCCGGTCTGGAATATCAACAAATCGGCAACGGAAACTGCTGGAAAGAGTGTCGGACTGGTGGGTGCACTGAAAATAAAGGGCGTTCCCTTTCTGCTGCTTGGTTTTTTTGCGTATTGTGCACTGGAGGCAACAGCGATGCAGTGGGCGAGCACCTACTTTGTAGAAGTAAAAGGAATTTCTACAGAGCGTGCGGCAACCTTTGCAGCTCTGTTTTACATCGGTATTACTTCCGGAAGATTTGCAAGCGGTTTTATTACGGATAAGCTTGGTGACCAGAAAATGCTCCGACTGGGAACCGGAATTTTAATTTGCGGTATCCTGGTGCTGTTTCTTCCGATCGCGTCCTATCAGGCAGCGGTTGCGGCATTCCTTGTGATCGGGTTTGGCTGCGCACCGATTTATCCCTGCATCATTCATTCTACCCCGTCCAATTTTGGAGCAGAGAACTCCGGTGCGATCATCGGCATTCAGATGGCGAGCGCATACATTGGAACGACCTTTATCCCGCCGATTTTCGGTATCCTTGGAAATTCCATCGGATTTTTCATCCTGCCGCTATATCTGCTGGTGTTCGTGGCGCTGATGATTACGATGGTTGAGGTGACCTTCCGGATCACAAAAAACAGAAATTCTCTGTAAAATCGTGGTTTTTCGCCAATTTTTGTAAAAAAAGGAGTCAGAAATTCTCGGAAAGAGGAATTTCTGGCTCTTTTTTTGCGATGACAGTTTCTTGCAGGATCCAGCAGAATCAGCCTATAATGATGCCTGTAAAGAGGAACCAAACCGCTATTGCGAAAGGAAAAAAGATTGAAAAATAAAATTTTTCAATCGCGAGATTTGTGTCTGTGCGCACTTGATACAAACCCGACCTACGCAAAAAACGTGCGCAGAAATGAGGAAAACTATGGAACAGCTCAGCCTTACAGCAGGAAAAGAAAAAGAAAACGTGGTTCAGATTCTGACCGATTTGATGGAACATAATAGAGAATTTCAGATTATGATTACCGTTCCCGCCAGAGCGGCAGGCGAAGAAAACTCCCTGGAATATGTACAGGCAAAAGAAGTGCCCAAACGGGACCTGGAACGGGATGTCACGAACATGATCCATGATATCGGCGTACCGGCGCATATCCGTGGATATCAGTATCTGCGCGAAGCAATTCAGATGTCAGTCAAGGACATGGATATGCTCGGCTCGATCACAAAGACGTTGTATCCGGAAATTGCGAAAAAGTATGAAACGACACCGAGCAGAGTCGAGCGCGCCATCCGCCATGCGATCGAGGTTGCGTGGAACCGCGGCAGGATGGAGACGCTGGACGCGCTGTTTGGATATACGATCAATACGGGAAAGGGAAAACCGACCAACTCGGAGTTCATCGCGCTGATCGCGGATAAAATCCGGTTGGCGTACCGGGAGTAGATGTCATCCAGTGTTGGCTGCGTCCCGCGCTGTGTACCGCACTGGCGGAATGCGATGTCTACATGCAACCTGTACGTGTTACTCCTGCTTATCTATCCAGCGGTCAAATCGGGAAAGACTTTCCTTGCTGCCGGACAGGATCAAAATGTCGCCGGGGCAGAAGCGGTAGTTTGGATCGACGTGCTCGATCACCTGACCGTTATGCTCGATGGCGATGATGTTTAGACCAAACCGGGCTCGCAGATTCAATTCAACGACAGATTTCTGAACGAGGGCATCCGGGACGGACAGCTTGGTGATATTCAATTTTTCACTCAGCTGGATAAAATCCAGGACCCGGGAGTTGGAAAGCCTGGTTGCCAGGCGAATTGCCATATCGCGTTCGGGATAAACGACCTGTGCGCCGAGGCGTTTTAAAATTTCGCCATGCTCCGGGCTGGTGGCTTTGGCAATGACAGTCGGAATACCGAGGCTGACGAGATTTAATGTCGTCAGGATAGAGGATTCCATATGCTCGCCGATGCAGACGACCGCAATATCGCAGTTCTGGATACCGGTTTCTGCCAGGGTTTTTTTGTCCAGGGTATTGACAACGAGTGCATTTTCGGTCAGATCCCGCATCTCGCGGACCCGCTCTTCCTCGCGATCCATGACAAGCAGCTCTGCGCCGGAGCGTGCAAGCTCTGTCGCCAGCGCTTCCCCGAAGCGCCCAAGTCCGATAATACCGTATGCTATGGCATTTTTTTTCTTTTTTCCAAACATAATATCCTCATTTCTGAGCGGTTCGCTCGCATATTTTTCCAATAAGTTATGCAAAGATCTGCGCGGTATTCCTGAATTGTGATCTTGCGCAGTGCTGGCAGAATCTCTGCGTGCCGTGGACGGTCACTTACCCGATGGCAATTGTCCCCTCCGGGTAGCGGACGCGTTCCCCGATCGTAAAGTACCACAGCGATGCAACAGTCAGGGGTCCGAGTCTGCCGATGTACATCATAATAATAGAAAGAATCCGGCTCTGAGCGCTCAACTGCGATGTGATGCCGGTGGAAAGACCGGAGGTGCTGAAGGCACTGATCATTTCAAACAGTACATCCCGCAGGGAAAGCTGCGGATCAAAGATCAGTATCAGATAGGAGGCTGTCATAACCAAAAAGACAGCGAGCATACTGATGACGGAGGCCTTGCGGAATGCGTCCTTTGGGATCGCGCTGTGGAAGGCTCTTTCGGAATGGTTTGTTGCTGCGGAATAGATGCCGGAGAGCAGGACAAAAAATGTGGTGGTCTTGATGCCGCCGCCGGTGGACGCGGGAGAGGCCCCGATAAACATCAGTCCGGAAACGACCAGCAGACCTGCAGTAGAGAAATCGCCGAGGTTATAAGTGGAAAAACCGGCTGTCCGGGCGGAGACGCTGTAGAAAAAAGCGCCGAGCCAACTGATATTCTCTGTGAGTTTTAATAAAAGTGTTCCGAAAAGCAGCAGGGCAAATGTCGTGCTCAGCACAACCCGTGTGTGCATTGACAGGCGTTTCCAGGAAAAGTGTTTCTGGGGCAGCTCAAAAATGACCGGAAAGCCAATGCCGCCGGCGATTACCAGAGCACAGGTCACGAGATTTAGAAACACATCCTTCTGATACGGAATCAGGCTTGTCCCGTTTCCGAGCACGTCGAAGCCGGAATTGTTAAAGGAAGCAACCGAATGAAACAGGCTTAAGCCTATGGCGCGAGGCAGCGGATAATCCCGGAAAAAGACAGGAAACGAAAGAAACGCGCCCAAAAGCTCAATGAGAAGTGTCGTATAAAAGATTGCTTTGACAAATCGGATCAGGCCTTTGCCGGAATCCAGGTTCATTGCATCACGGATAACACGGCGTTCTTTCAGATTGACCTTTTTGCCCATTGCGAGCATGATCCCGACACCGATGGAAGCGACACCCAGTCCTCCGATCTGGATCAGGCAGCCGAGGACAAACTGACCAAAGGGTGAAAAGGTACTGCCGGGGTCGATGACGTTTAAGCCGGTTACACAGACTGCGCTGGTGGCAGTGTAAAGTGCGTCAAGATAGGGCAGTGCGATACCGGGCTGCAGGCTGCAGGGCAGTATCAGTAAAAGGGAGCCAAGCAGGATGCAGAAAAGAAAACCGAGGGCAATGATGCGCCCGGGGGAAAGCTTTTTCAAAAAGGTTGTCAAAGGCATAGGTTAAAAATCTCCGTTAAAATATAAAAATCAAAAAAGACACTGTGGAACCATGGATATCATTATAATCTATTTCGAAAAAAAGTTACAGTAAGGAAATCGGATTTTTAAGATTTTCTTTACAACAGAGTCAACCATGTATATACTTAACAAGTAAACAATTAACTAGTTAACAAGGGGGAAATGCGATGGAACAAGAACAAAATGCGAAGCACTGCGGGAATCCGACACCGGAAGGCAGGCTGTCATTTCTTTTTCGACGCACGGATCGGCAGCTGCGCCGTTGTATTGAAAAAAAGGTGAATCATACGGGAGTCTATCAGAGTCAGCACCGGCTTTTGATGCACTTAAATCATCATCCGAACTGTTCCCAGATCGAAATTGCGCGTGAAATGGAAATTTCGCCGGCGGCGGTTGCAGTTTCCTTAAAAAAGCTGGAAAGCGGCGGATACATTATGCGGGAAACCACAGAGTCTGACAACAGGACACACCGGGTGACGATCACCAAAAAAGGACGCAGTGTCATTGAGCGGAGTGAGCAGATGTTCTGGGAAACGGAAAAAGCGATGTTTGAAGGATTTTCAGAAGAAGAAATGCAGAGTCTCCAGCAGTTTTTCGAACGAATTTATGAAAATCTGCTGCGGGATCAGCAAAAGGAGGAATAAGGATCAAATGAAACGTTACGGAAAATATATCAGGCCCTACTGGTATGCGTTTATACTGGGACCGCTTCTGATGCTGACAGAGGTAGCAGGAGAAGTGCTGCTTCCGTCTTTTATGGCGGACATCATTAATATCGGGGCAGCCAATCATGATGTAGGCTACATCGTGCAGAAGGGCATTATCATGATCCTGACAGCGCTCATCATGATGGCCGGCGGCGTTGGAGGAGCATGGTTTGCATCGGTTGCGGCGATTAACTTCGGCGCAGGGCTTCGAAAGGATGCGTTCAAAAAAATCCAGACCTTCTCGTTTTCGGAAATCGACCGGTTCTCCACGGGCTCTCTGGTTACGCGTCTGACCAACGATATCACACAGGTGCAGAACCTGATCATGATGGCGCTTCGAATGATGCTTCGCGCCCCCGGCATGCTGATTGGCGCGATTATTATGGCGTTTTTGATGAATCGGGAGCTGGCGGCAGTCTTTCTGGTGATTCTGCCGGTTATGGCAGTGGCGATCATCCTGCTTTTGCGCATTGCCTATCCCAGGTTTGAGTTTATGCAGAAAAAACTGGATGCGTTAAACTCCAATATTCAGGAGGTACTGACGAATGTGCGGGTCATCAAGTCCTTTGTCCGTGAGGATTATGAAAGTGCCCGTTTTGAAAAGTCGAACGCAGAGCTAAAGGAATCCAGCTTAAATGCCTTTAAGATCGCAGTGGCACAGATGCCGCTGATGATGCTGTTTATGAACCTGACAACGCTGGTTGTGGTGTGGCTTGGAGGCAATCAGATCCTGGACGGAAAGATGCAGGTCGGCGATCTGACGGCGTTTACAACCTATATTGTGCAGGTGCTGATGTCCCTGATGATGCTGGCAATGGTATTTTTGCAGAGTTCCCGGGCATTCGCGAGCGGACGCAGGATTAACGAAGTGATGGATACACAAGTGAGTCTGACAGACGATCATGCAGCCTATCCGGAAGCAGTTGTAAAAAGCGGCAAGATCGAATTTCAGAATGTTTCCTTCCGGTATTACAAGGACAGTGCAGAAAAGGTGCTGGATCAGATCAATCTGACGATCGAGCCGGGACAGATGATCGGTATCATCGGATCGACGGGCTGCGGCAAGACAACGCTGGTGTCCATGATTCCGCGTCTGTACGATGTGGATGAGGGAAAGGTTTTGGTGGATGGTATCGACGTTCGGGATTATTCCCTGAATCATCTGCGGGAGGGTGTTGGCATGGTACTGCAGAAAAATGTGCTCTTTTCCGGTACAATCGAAGAAAATCTGCAGTGGGGCGATGAAAATGCTAGCAAAGACCAGATTCGGGAAGCAGCAGAAAGTGCACAGGCGGAAGGCTTTATTCAAAAACTGGCAGATGGATACGATACGGAGCTTGGTCAGGGCGGCGTAAACGTTTCCGGCGGTCAGAAGCAGAGACTGTGCATTGCCCGGGCCCTTTTAAAACGTCCGAAAATATTGATTCTGGACGACTCCACGAGTGCGGTGGATACAGCGACAGAAGCAAAGATCCGGGAAGCTTTTTCCACGACGCTGAAAGAGACAACAAAGCTGATCATCGCACAGCGGATCGGCTCTGTAATGGAAGCGGATCAGATCGTCGTGATGGACGAGGGAAAAATCGTCGGGCTTGGCAAACATGAAGACCTTCTGGAAACCTGTAAAGCCTATCAGGAAATTTACGACTCCCAGATGAAAAAGGAGGTGATCGCATAATGGACGAGCAGAGAAAGAAAAGACTGATTGCCAAATACAGCAAGAGCAGCGCAAAGATGCCTGGAGGATCCGGCGGTCCCGGAGGCCCGGGTGGTCCAAGACCTGGTCCTGGCGGCGGAAAAATGAAAGTCAAAAAGCCGCAGGATACCAAAAAAGCGATCGCGCGTCTGATGGGATATCTTTCTGAAGATAAGGGACGGCTGATTTTCGTCTTTTTCTGTGTCATTGCCGGGACGATTGCGAACCTCGCAGGCTCCTATATGCTGCGTCCGATCATCAACGGATTGACCGGGGAGGGCAGCAGTGCACAGAAGCTTCTGCATTCGCTTCTGACCATGGCAGGAATTTATATCATCGGTGTCACCGCACAGTATCTGCAGCAACGGATTATGATCGGTGTTTCCCAGGGTGCACTGGAAAAAATCCGAAACGATTTATTTGTGAAAATGCAGCATTTGCCGGTTCGGTTTTATGATACGAACAACCACGGCGACCTGATGAGCCGTTATACGAACGACCTGGATGCGGTCGGAGATATGTTGAACAACACTGTACTTCAGATCATTTCCAGCGTGATCACTGTAGTCGGAACCCTAGGACTGATGCTCTACACGAACGTGTGGCTGACAATTGTGACGGTTGTGATGGTTCCGCTCATGATGAAAGTAGGCGGAGCAGTGGCAGGAAAGAGCCGGAAATTTTATCAGGCGCAGCAGGCAGCGATCGGTACTTTAAACGGTTATATCGAAGAAACGATGACGGGACAGAAGGTAGTAAAGGTGTTCTGCCATGAAAACGTTGCGGAGGAAGAGTTTGAATACTTAAACGACGATCTTCGCGGAAAACAGATTTTCGCTCAGTTTTTTGGAGGAATCATGGGACCGGTCATGGGCAACTTAAGCCAGGTCAGCTATTCCCTGACTGCGATGATCGGTGGTATTTTATGCGTGCTGCAGGGCTTTGATATTGGCGGTCTGACTGTATTTGTCAACTATTCCAGACAGTTCTCCAGACCGATCAATGAGCTGTCCATGCAGATGAATACAATCTTTTCCGCTCTTGCGGGTGCAGAGCGTGTGTTCCAGGTGATGGATGAAGCGCCGGAAACTGCAGACGCAGCGGATGCGGTTGTTTTAAATCCCTGCAAAGGACATGTGGAGTTAAAGAATGTGACGTTTGGATATGTGCCTGGTCATACGATTTTGAAGCATATTTCCCTGTATGCGAAACCGGGACAGAAGATCGCGTTTGTTGGCAGTACCGGCGCGGGCAAGACGACGATCACGAACCTGATCAACCGGTTTTACGAGATCGACAGCGGAGAAATCCTGATGGATGGCGTGGATATCCGCAAGGTTGGACGGGAAAACCTGCGCAGTAATATCGCAATGGTGCTGCAGGATACGCACCTGTTTACCGGAACGATCCGGGAAAATATCCGCTATGGCAGGCTGGATGCGACGGATGCAGAGGTCGAGCAGGCGGCAAAAATGGCCAGCGCACATTCCTTTATCATGCGTCTGGAAAACGGATATGATACGATGATCGAGGGAGATGGCGCAAACTTAAGCCAGGGACAGAGACAGCTGTTAAACATTGCCCGTGCGGCAATTTCCAAGGCACCTGTCCTGATCCTGGATGAGGCAACGTCCTCTGTCGATACGAGAACCGAGCGACATATTGAGCATGGTATGGATCGCCTGATGGCAGACCGGACAACCCTTGTCATCGCCCACAGGCTTTCCACCGTTCGAAACGCGAATGCGATCATGGTATTGGAAAACGGCGAAATCATCGAGCGCGGCGATCACGATCAGCTGCTGGAACAAAAAGGAAGATATTACGAGCTTTATACCGGCAAGAAACAGCTGGCGTAAAAGATTTTAAAACAATAGAATGCACGCTCTGCGAGCATTCTATTGTCATGAACAAAAAAGAATCAGGCTGCAGCTCATTGGCGTATGCCAACAGGCTGCAGCCTGATTCTTTGTCTGCGTTGCGGCAATGCAAACTCGCTGCGGGTGCGCAGAATAATCTGATTTTATTTCGCCTGGAAGCGGTTTAAAATCGTTTCCAGGTATTCGGTACGAATAACAGCAGCAGCGGGAACAGCTCCAGGCGTCCGGCAAGCATGTCGAAGATCAGGACAAGCTTGGAAAAGTCGGAAAACATGGAAAAGTTTCCGCTCGGACCCACCAGGGAAAGACCGGGGCCGATGTTGTTCAGTGTCGCAGCAACTGCAGTAAAGTTGGTGATAAGATCGAAGTTATTCAGCGCGATCAGCAGCATGGAAAAGGCAAAAATAAAAAGGTAGACGCCCATGTAAACATTTGTGGAGCGGACAACCTCATGCTCGATCGCCTTGCCGTCAATCTGGATGCGGCGCACACTCCTGGGATGCAGCAGCTGGATCAGTTCTTTTTTTACCGTTTTCAGCATGATCAGGAAGCGGGAAACCTTAATGCCGCCGCCTGTACTTCCGGCACAGGCACCGACAAACATCAGCAGGACGAGGATGGTGCGGGAAAACTCCGGCCACAGGTCAAAGTTTGTTGTGGCATAGCCGGTTGTTGTAATGATGGAAGCAACCTGGAAAATCGTCTGCTGGAATGCCTGTGCAAAGCTGCTGAAATATCCGCGTACATTGAAGGTGATCGCGAGCGTCGCTGCAGCGATAATCAACAGATAGGCGCGGACTTCTTCACTTTCCCATGCCTGTCTGAATTTGCGGATCAGGATCAGGAAGTAGGCGTTAAAGTTGATGCCGAACAGGATCATAAAGATCGTGATAATAACCTGACAATAGGTGGAGTAGCCTGCAATGCTGTCGTTTTTGATGCCGAAGCCGCCGGTGCCCGCCGTGCCGAGGGAGAGCGTGATGGAATCAAACAGCGGCATACCGCCAAACAACAGGAGGAAAATCTCAATGATTGTCAGGACAATGTAAATCATGTACAAAATTTTTGCAGTGGATTTTACCTTCGGAACCAGACGGGTAACGGAGGGACCCGGGCTTTCTGCCTTCATCAGGTTCATATGGCTGCCGCCTGCGAGGGGAATCAGAGTCAGCAAAAAGACCAGAACACCCATACCGCCGATCCAGTGCGTAAAGCTGCGCCAGAACAGCAGACAGTGAGGAAGCGCTTCCACGTCTGTCAGAATGCTTGCACCGGTTGTTGTAAAGCCGGAAACGGTTTCAAACAGCGCATCGACCGGATTGGGAATATAACCGGAAAGTACAAAGGGAAGTGCACCGACACAGCTTAATACGATCCAGCAAAGTGCAGTCGTGGCAAACCCCTCACGCAGGTAGAATACACGGTTTTTCGGCTTCCTTATAACCAAAGGAAGACCGATCAGCAGGCATAACAGGACAGCAGCAACGAGTGACCAGCCGCTGCTTTCCTGATAGATCAGGGCTACCAGACAGGAGGGAAGCATAAAGGCCGCCTCCAGATTTAAAATCCAGCCGATAATATAAAAAATAATAGAATAGTTCATCGGGCGTACCTATTTTCTCAGGATATCCAGGATATCGCCGAGACCTTTCTGAGTGGTAACGATGATGACAGTGTCACCGACCTGGATCGTATCCTGACCACGGGGAATCCAGGTTTTACCCTTTCGGTTGATGCTGCCGATCAGCAGGTTGGATTTTAATTTCAGCTCTGCCAGCGGAATATCCGTGACGGCAGAGGTATCATGGATGGCAAATTCCAGCGCCTCTGCGCGTCCGTCCAGAATCTGATACAGCGTCTCGACGTTACTGCCGATGGAATTGGACATCGCGCGGACATACTGTAAAATATAGTCTGCCGTCAGATGCTTAGGATAAATGACGCTGCCGATATCGAGGTTGTTGATAATCTCGGTAAAGGCGATTTTTGTCACCTTTGTGATGAGTTTTGCGTTGGAGTTTGCCTTGGCGAACAGAGAGAGCAGGATATTCTCCTCATCCAGACCGGTTAAGGTCAAAAAGGATTCCGCTTCGGAAAGACCTTCTTCCAACAGCAGCTGCTTGTCCGTTCCGTCTCCATAGATGATGGTGGAATCAGGTAAAAGCACGCTCAGCTGTTCGCAGCGGTCGCGGTTATTTTCCACGATGCGGACGTTGATATTCATCGCCTGCAGGAGGTTTGCTGTGTAATAGCCGAGCTTTCCGCCGCCGACGATCATCGCGTTTTTGACCTGACCGGTCTTAAAGCCGATGTGCTTGAAAAAGGTGGAGGCATTCTGCGGGGAAGCGATGATGGACAAGAGATCGTTGTCCCGCAGGATAAAATTACCATCCGGGATCGCGATCAGGTCGCCGCGCTCTACGGCGCAGATTAAAATATCGCTGTTTGTATGGGAGCCGATCTGGCTGACAGGCATGTTATTTAAGTGAAACTCCGGTTTGATGCGGAATTTTAACAGCTCCACGCGTCCTTTTGCAAAGGTGTCGATCTTGATTGCGGAGGGAAAACGCAGCAGACGGGAAATTTCCGTTGCGGCGGTCAGCTCTGGATTGATAATCATGGAGATGCCGAGCTTTTCCTTGATGAATCCGATTTCCTTATTATAAATCGGATTGCGGACGCGGGCGATGGTATGGCAGTTGCCCGCCTTTTTGGCAATCAGGCAGCAGAGCAGGTTTAATTCGTCGGAACCGGTCACTGCAATTAACAGATCGGCTTCTTCAACGCCTGCCTCCTGCTGGATATTGACGCTGGCACCGTTTCCCAGAATGCGCAGAGCATCCAGCTCTTCCGGGATGGAGGAGAGCTTCTGGGAGGATTCATCTATCAGTACGACATCGTGTTTTTCAGCGGAAAGCAGTTCTGCCAGTGTCAGGCCGACCTTGCCGCAGCCAATAATAATAATTTTCATGTTAGCCTCATCTTTTGAACTTGTTATTCGTCGTGTGTAAGGAGCAGACATGCGGCTGTTCCTCACAGTTCACCCGCGCCATTCGCAAAAGCGCATCCTCGATGCTTTCCGCTGCTTCGCAGCTCATTTTTGCTCATGAAATGGCGCTCCCTTCATAGCTTTCTGGACGCAGATTCTCATGCGAGCATGGAATCTGCGTCCAGAAAGCTATGAGTGAACTGTAACTCATTATAGCACGACGCAAATTTATTGCAATTGCAAAAAATATTCTTGACAAAAATTTAATTCTTCCCTATAGTGTACATAGTACACGGACAAAGATGAGGAAGAAGAAGAGTACGTTTACCCGGCTGACAGAGAGGGTCCCGGATCGCTGAAAGGAGACCTGAGCAAAGGAGAACGGAATGTGGCTTTGGAATCGGAGAGCTGAATGCGCAGCTGCGTGGTAAGCTTTCACGGTAGTCCCCGTTATCGGACAGCGGTTCTAGAGGAATGACCGCGACAAGATTCCGAAACAGCTGGCGGCGCAGTCTCTGCAGCAGATCAGTTTTTCCGGAAAACAAAGGTGGTACCGCGTTTGGATTCAGACGCCCTTTGGCAGAGTTTTCTGTCGAAGGGCGTTTTTTTATCGTATAGGAAACTTCGTTTCCATACGATAAAAAAAGCTCCGCGAGGATGCGCACTCGGCGCAAGGGTAGATGGTTGCCGAAGCAAACGCGCCTCGGCGCGAGAATGTGCCAAGGCACATTCTTTTTCATTCGCAGGATTTCTGATTTTTTCTCTCGGCGTCCCAAAGCCCTACAGCGGCAAAAATGAAAATGGAGGAAACAATGAGCAAGGAACTGGCAAAAACCTATGATCCCCATGGCATTGAGGATCGTCTGTACCAGAAATGGCTGGATAAGAAATATTTTCATGCGGAAGTAGACGAGAGCAAGAAACCGTTTACCATCGTCATTCCGCCCCCGAATATCACTGGACAGCTGCATATGGGGCATGCGCTGGACAATACCATGCAGGATATTCTGATTCGTTTTAAGAGAATGCAGGGATATAATGCACTCTGGCAGCCCGGAACAGACCATGCGAGCATCGCGACAGAGGTTAAAATTATCGAGACTCTCAAAAAAGAAGGCATCGATAAGCGTGACCTCGGCAGAGAAGGATTTTTAAAGCGCGCCTGGGAATGGAAAGAGGAATACGGTGGGAGAATCATCAATCAGTTAAAGAAGCTGGGATCCTCCTGTGACTGGGACAGACTCCGTTTCACGATGGACGAAGGCAGTAATCAGGCTGTTACGGAAGTATTCTGCCGCATGCACGAAAAAGGCTGGATTTATAAAGGAAACAGAATCGGCAACTGGTGTCCTGTCTGCAAAACTTCTATTTCTGATGCAGAGGTTGTATACGAAGAGCAGGCTGGTCATTTCTGGCATATCAAATATCCGCTGATCGATGAAAACGGAGAGGTAAGCACGACAGAATTTCTGGAATTTGCGACCACCCGTCCGGAAACCATGCTGGGCGACAGTGCGGTTGCAGTTAACCCGTCCGACGAGCGTTATCAGCATCTGGTTGGCAGAAAGGTTCTGTTGCCGATTGTAAACCGTCAGATTCCGATCGTTGCGGATTCCTATGTAGATATGGAATTTGGTACCGGCGTTGTAAAGATCACTCCGGCACATGACCCGAATGACTTTGAAGTAGGAAAACGTCATAACCTGGAGCAGATTAATATCTTAAACGATGATGCAACCATCAATGAAAACGGCGGTAAGTTCGAAGGCATGGATCGCTATGAAGCGAGAAAAGCCATTGTGAAGGAATTAGATGATATGGGTCTGTTAGTCCGGATCGAAGACTACAGCCATAATGTAGGCACCCATGACCGCTGCGGCACGACCATCGAGCCTATGATCAAAAAGCAGTGGTTTGTAAAGATGGACGAGCTGATCAAGCCTGCAGTAAAAGCAGTTCAGGATAAGGAAATCCGTCTGATTCCGGAACGCATGGAAAAGACCTACTTCAACTGGACGGACAACATCAAAGACTGGTGTATTTCCAGACAGCTGTGGTGGGGACACAGAATTCCGGCTTATTACTGCGATTCCTGCGGCGAAACCGTGGTAGCGCGCACCGAGCCGACTGTTTGCCCGAAGTGCGGCGGCACACATTTTACACAGGATCCCGATACGCTGGATACCTGGTTTTCATCCGCGCTGTGGCCCTTCTCCACCCTCGGCTGGCCGGAAAAGACGAAGGAGTTGGAATATTTCTATCCGACTGATGTGCTCGTAACCGGTTACGATATCATTTTCTTCTGGGTTATCCGTATGATTTTCTCCGGATATGAACAGATGGGTGAAAAACCGTTCAAAACAGTACTGTTCCACGGACTTGTAAGAGACTCTCAGGGACGCAAGATGAGCAAATCCCTCGGAAACGGTATCGATCCGCTGGAAATCATCGACAAATACGGTGCGGACGCACTGCGCCTGACGCTGATCACCGGCAACGCGCCCGGCAACGACATGCGTTTCTACATGGAGCGTGTAGAAGCGAACAGAAACTTTGCAAACAAGGTATGGAACGCATCCCGTTTCATCCTGATGAATATGGAAGGCAAGGAAGTTCCTGCGGATGCGTCTGCGTATCTGGAGCCTGCCGATAAGTGGATTCTCTCCCGTCTGAATAACGTCGTAAAAGAAGTGACCGACAACATGGAAAACTTCGAGCTGGGTGTTGCCGTACAGAAGGTTTATGACTTTATCTGGGATGAATTCTGCGACTGGTATATCGAGATGGTAAAACCCCGTCTGTATGCGACGGACGATGCCGACAGCCAGAACGCTGCACTGTGGACGTTAAAAACTGTCCTGATCGACGCTTTAAAACTTCTGCATCCGTATATGCCTTTTATTACCGAAGAAATCTTCTGCACCCTGCAGTCCGAAGAGGAATCCATCATGATTTCCTCCTGGCCGGTTTATCAGCAAGAGAGACACTTCGAGAAAGAAGAGCAGGAGATCGAAATCCTCAAGGAAGCTGTCCGCGGTGTCCGCAACGTCCGTACCAGCATGAACGTTCCGCCTTCCAGAAAAGCCCATGTTTATGTGGTAAGCGACCAGAAAGAGCTGCAAAATATCTTCGAGGAGGGCAAGCTGTTCTTTGCATCCCTGGCGAGCGCATCCGATGTGACCTGTCAGGCGGACAAGACAGGTATCGCAGAGGACGCGGTATCCGTTGTGATCCCGAACGCAACGCTTTATATTCCATTTGCAGAGCTGGTTGATCTTGCAAAAGAGATCGAGCGTCTGGAAAAAGAAGAGAAGCGCCTTGAGGGCGAGCTTTCCAGAGTAAATGGCATGCTGCACAACGAGCGTTTCATGAGCAAGGCTCCGGAAAGCAAGATCGCAGAAGAGCGCGGCAAGCTGGAAAAATACACGCAGATGATGGAACAGGTAAAAGAACGGTTAGGTCAGCTGCGCAAGTAAGCGGGAAGATGCATGCTTTCAGCGAAATATGGTTTTCTTATTAAGTTTTTTATTAATAGGAAAGTGCAGGGCGGTTTTGTAACAAAAGCAGAGCCGCTCTGTTTTTGTTCATGCAACGCTGCATTCCTGTAAACCGGGCGGGATTGCAGCATGTCCGCAGTTTCTGACGGAAAAACGCGAAAATGCGAAGTGCTTTCCTGAATTTCCGGAAAAATTAGATTGATTTTTTTGTGTGCCCTGCGTATTATAATGGTATTGAATCCATGAGGATAAGAGCAGATAAGCGGGAGGATGCGCATGATCAACTTTGAAGAAGAATTGAAAAAGTTCCATCCCAGCCTTGAAATCGATGAGGCGGAGGATGTGATTATAAACCACAATATGACAGACTTTACGGATATTCTGGTAGACATGGTCAAAGAGCAGGAAAAAGAAATGACCGATGCCGCCGGGAAGAAAGAGTAAAGGAGCAAATATATGCAGTGTTATAATTGTGGAGCAGATCTGACAGAAAAGAATTTCTGCACGAACTGCGGGGCAGATGTTTCGAGATATAAGAAGCTTCTGAGCATTTCCAATTACTATTATAATGACGGGTTGGATAAAGCCGGTGTCCGGGATCTTTCCGGGGCGATCGAGAGCCTGAAGCTGTCGTTGAAATTCAACAAATATCATATCGAGGCGAGAAACCTCCTGGGATTGATTTATTTTGAAATGGGCGAGACTGTTCCGGCGCTGAGTGAATGGGTCATCAGTAAAAACCTTCGCCCGGAGAAAAATATCGCGGATGATTACATCAACGCAGTGCAGAAGAGTCCGACGCAGCTGGAAGAGTTTGCACAGATGAGCCGGAAATATAATCAGGCGCTCAACTACTGTTATCAGGACAGCAAGGATCTGGCGCGAATTCAGTTGAAAAAGGTGCTTTCCGACCATCCGAATTTTGTACAGGCACATCTGCTTTTGGCGCTTTTGTACATGGATGCGGCGGACTGGGAGAAAGCGCGCAAGGAGCTGACCCGCTGCCTGCGGATCGACTGCGCGAATACGACGGCGCTTCGGTATATGCATGAAGTGGACATTGCGTTAAAAACCGATGACGACGGGAAATTTGTCCGCAAACAGGGAAAGAGCGAGGAAGTCGTCAAATACCAGAGCGGCAATGAGACGATTATTCAGCCGATCAGCCAGATAGAACCGAAAAAGAGCTTTGGGTGGCTGTGGGGAACGCTCGCAGGTCTTGCGGTCGGTGTAGCGGTATCCTGGTTTTTGATCCTGCCTGCGCGAGTACAGATTGCACAGACGGAGTTAAACAATAAGCTGACAGCAGTCGGGGAAGAAGCCGACCGCAAAAATGCAGAGATTTCCAGCTTAAATCAGCAGATAGAGACGCTGACTAAGGAAAATGACGAGCTGACGGCGCAGAACGGCAAGCTGTCCGGCGCGGACGGCAGCATGAGCGCGGTAGAAGCGTTGTTGAATGCGGCAAGTGTCTATATGGAGACGCCGGACGATATCGAAGCACTTTCCGAAGCGGTGGACAAGATCAGCCGCGATGCGATGGAGAGCAGCGACACCTCCGAGGCGGCGCGTAAGCTCTATCAACAGCTTTTGCAGGACACTGGCACAGACCTTGCAGCGAACTATTATGACACTGGCTACAAGGCATATCGTTCCGGGGATTATGAGACGGCGATTGAAAACCTGACGAAAGCGGTTTCCTATGATGAGACGAACAGTGAAGCGCTTTATGCGCTGGCAAATTCCTATCGCGACAACGGCAACAAGCGCCAGGCGAAGGAAACCTACCAGAAGGTAATTGAACTGTTCCCGAACACGGAAAAAGCAACCCAGTCCCAGCGCGCGCTGGATCAGCTGGACAATTAAAAGGCGACAATTTAAAAAGGATTTTACAAAAGAGGATGAAAAGCACAATAGCTTTTTGTCCTCTTTTTGCTATCTACAGATTCCGAATGTTTGCAGATTGCCGTGCGGCAATTCTGGGATAGCTATTTCAAGGTTAAGGTTCCCAAGCCGTTTGTGCCTGCACGAAATTTATATAGAAAAAGGAGAGTAGCATGGAAGAGGATTATAAAATTATCGATCACTATCTGATGATCCGCCTGCCGGAAGAAATCGACCACCACAGCTGCAGCGTGATCTGCAGGAGGGCGGATCACATGATGTTGGACAACAGCGTCAGCCACATCGTGTTTGATTTTTCCGATACAAAATTTATGGACAGCTCCGGCATCGGCGTACTGGCGGGGCGTTACCGCAAGATTTCCTGTTTTGGAGGCAAGGTGTATGTGATTCACGCCAACCGGCGCATCCGGAAAATTTTGGAAATGTCGGGCATCGGCGATATCGTGGAGATGATAGATCAGGAGGAAAAGATTGAAAAACAATAGAATACACGCTCTGCGAGCATTCTATTGTCATGAATAAAATTTTCAATCGCGAGATTTGTGTCTGCGCGCACTTGACACAAACTCGGCATGCGCAAAAAGCGTGCGCAGAAATGAGAGGAAAGCATGAATAACATGAAAGTGGAATTTGAAGCCCTGCCGGAAAACGAAGGCTTTGCGAGGGTTACTGTGGCGGCGTTTTTAACGCCCTTAAATCCGACACTGGAAGAGATCGAGGACGTCAAAACTGCCGTTTCGGAGGCAGTTACAAACGCAGTCATCCACGGATATAAGGAGCAGGGAGGAACGATTGAAATTTCCTGTGTGCTGGAAAAGGATCTTTTGAAAATGGAAATCACCGATCAGGGCTGCGGGATCGAAAATGTGGAACAGGCGATGGAGCCGATGTTCACGACGCGCCCGGATCTGGAACGTTCCGGTATGGGATTTTCTTTTATGGAAGCGTTTATGGATTGCCTGGAGGTGGAATCGACCGTGGGGCAGGGGACGCGTGTGATCATGGAAAAGAAACTGGGAAATGCGCCGTGGGTCAGTGATCCGGATCAGGAAGAGGAGTAGCACATGGAAATATCAGTATTGATCGAAAAGGCGCAGGCAGGAGATGCGTCTGCCAGAAAAATACTGATAGAAGAAAATCTGGGACTGGTTCACCATATTGTGAAGCGGTTTGCAGGGCGGGGATACGAGGTAGAGGATCTGTTCCAGACCGGAACGATCGGACTGATGAAAGCGATTGATCATTTTGATTTAAGCTACGATGTCAAATTTTCTACATATGCGGTTCCTCTGATTGCAGGAGAGATCCGGCGTTTTCTGCGCGATGATGGACCGGTCAAGGTCAGCCGGTCATTAAAGGATGCGAATTATAAGCTGCGGCAGGAGGCTGCGCGCATTCAGACGCAGGAGGGACGCGACCCGACGCTGCGCGAGCTGTGTGAAAAAACAGGAATTGCCTATGAAGACGCGGTCATGGCGGTCGCTGCAGCCGGGGAGGTTGAATCGCTGTCAAAGCCGGTCTATGAGGGGGATGGAAAAGAGATCGCGCTGATGGATCAGCTTGCGGCAAGGTCTGCAGACAACACCTGGGAGGACGTAGAAAAGAACCGGCTGGTAGACCGGATGCTGTTAAAACAGCTTATAGACGAGCTTCCCGAACAGGAAAAAATCCTGATCCGGCTGCGCTACTACGAGGATCAGACGCAGGCCCAGATCGCCCAAAAACTCGGTATCAGCCAGGTGCAGGTTAGCCGGATGGAAAAGAAAATCCTGATCCGCATGCGAGAGCGGTCGGGGGTGTAGGACAGCGATGAGGACTGCATAGCTGTAGAAAGCGCTCGGCAGCAGCGATGGCAGCAGGGCAGTGCGTAGAACCGGCTGGCGGCAGATGGTACGATTTTTGCAGACAGTCCGAAAAAGAAAAAAACGTCTGATCTGCATAACTTTTTTTGCCCGGGTGCATACTGTGTGAAACAGGAGGAACATACAGATGCCGAAAGAAGTGCTGTATTTAAAGCTTGAGCAAAACGCAGAGCTGTCCGGTGAAAGCGTGCATATCAGCGATCTTGGAAAATTATATTGTAAAACGCAAAGCGTGCAGAATCGATGCAGAACGCTTCCTGTTTTCCGATTTGAGGAAAAAGATAAGGGGCGCCGGGTGGTTAGCGCGCTTTTTGTGATTTCGCTTTTGCAGCAGGACAATCCGAATCTGGAGGTGGAAAGCATCGGCGCGCCGGAAACGGTGGTGGAGCAGGTAAAAGTCAGTCGTTATCCGGGCCTCTGGCAGGTGTGCAAAATCGTCTTTGTCTGCTGCATCTGCTTTTTTGGCGCAGCGTTTACGATCATGGCGTTTCATAACGACATCGGGATTCGAGAGGTGTTCGGGCAAATTTACGAGCTTTTGACCGGACAGGAGCCGCAGTCGGTTACAGCGCTGGAAATCGCGTATTCGATCGGGCTGGCACTTGGCATTTTGGTTTTTTTCAACCATATCGGTGGGAGGAGGATTACGTCCGATCCGACACCGATCGAAGTGGAAATGCGTAAATATGAAACGGACGTCAATCAGGCATTGACAGAAACTGCAGATCGGGAAAAAAAGACGCTGGACGTCTGAAAGGGGGAAAATTGTGATTTTATCGAAGCTTTTGCCGGTGGTTGTCGGACTGGGCGCAGGCATCCTCGTTTCGGCAGGCGTTTTTACGGTGCTGCTTTCGGTAGGACTTGTGCCACGCTTTGCAGGAAAGACCCACACGGGGGAAAAAATTTTTCTGTACGAGGAAATGGTTGTCTTTGGAACGCTCGTCGGCTGTCTGGCAAGCGTATTTCCGGGTGCAGTAATTTTTGGCAGGGAATGGTTGCAGAAAAGGTTGGAAGCGGGAGCAGCTTTTGAGTGGCTGGTTCTGACGGCGGAAGCCCTGACCGGTCTGTTTGCCGGAATTTTCGTCGGCTGCCTGGCGCTTGCAATTGCAGAAATGCTGGACTCCATTCCAATTCTGACGCGTCGGATCGGTTTTCGGCACGGACTCGGGCTGATGGTGATTTCCATTGCGATGGGAAAAGCAGTTGGAAGTCTGTTGTATTTCTGGCATCCTATTTTTCGGTAAAAACTCCGTTACAAACGGTGAATCGTGCAGCAGATTCGGAAAGGAACAGCTTATGGAAAAGTATCAGACAGATCAGTCTTTTCAGAAACAGTATGAAAAATATGTCAAACAGGTGACACCGACACACAATCTTGCATTGCAGATGCTGCATGCATTTGTGACGGGCGGTGCAATCTGCACGGTAGGACAGATTATTTTGAACGTTGCGAAGTCAAACGGATTGGACGATGCGGCAGCAGGAAGCGTGTGTGCGATTCTGCTTGTTCTGGCGAGCGCGCTTCTGACCGGCTTTAACATTTATCCGTCTCTGGTAAAGTGGGGCGGGGCGGGGGCGCTGGTTCCGATTACCGGTTTTGCCAATTCCGTAGCCGCCCCGGCGATTGAATTTCAGAAGGAGGGACAGGTATTCGGAATCGGCTGCAAAATTTTTACGATCGCCGGACCGGTTATTTTGTATGGAATTTTCGTCAGCTGGGTGCTTGGACTGATCGGATGGATCGGTTCGCTTTTATAATTTTCCTGCGAGCAGGAAATCAGTCTGCGAAATGCTGCGGGTGAATGTTGTTGAAACGATGCCGTTCACCCGCGCCATTCGCAAAATCGCAGCTTCGCTGCTCCCCGCTGCTTCGCAGCTTCTTTTGCTCATGAAATGGCGCTCCCCTCGTGCCTTCTTACAGACTGATTTTCCTGCGAGCAGGAAATCAGTCTGCAAAAATGCTGCGGGTGAATGTTGATGAAACGATGCCGTTCACCCGCGCCATTCGCAAAATCGCAGCTTTGCTGCTCCCCGCTGCTTCGCAGCTTCTTTTGCTCATGAAATGGCGCTCCCCTCATGCCTTCTTACAGACTGATTTTCCTGCGAGCAGGAAATCAGTCTGCAAAAAGGCACGGGTGAACTTAGTCGATCACATGGTGCTGCAGCCACTTGCGGGAGTGGAAGCGGAGCATGAAAACGACCGCGCGCACGCTCCAGTCCGCGAACATGCCGATCCAAACCGCGATGGGACCGAAGCCACAGAAGCGGCATAAAAAGATGCACAGGCTTACCCGGCACAGCCACATGCTGGCGCAGGAGGTAATCATGGAAAACTTCACATCGCCGGCTGCGCGCATGCCGTAGGCGGGAATAAAGGAAAGCACCCACGAAATCGGTTTGGTGATGGTAATAAATGAGACCATCTGCAGGCAGAGGCGGGCGCTTTCTGCTTCCATGCCGCCGAGGATAGTGACAGGCTTTGCGAGCAGATAGACGACGGCACAGGAGATGAGGATGACGATTTCCGAAAGCCAGGACAGCCTTTTGATGTAATAAATCGCTTCATCTTTCCGCTTTGCACCGATACACTGACCGACGACGGTCATCAGTCCGATGCCGACACCCATGGCGGCGATTCCGTTTAACGCCTCCAGGATACTGGTCATTGCCTGCGCAGCGATGGCAACCGTACCGAGAGTGGAGACGGTTGACTGAATGGCGAGCTTACCGAACTGGAACATGCTGTTCTCAATTCCGGATGGAATACCGATAAATAAAACGCGTTTGATCAAAGACCAGTCCGGACGGATAGAAAAGTAGTTGCGTACATAAATCTGTTCTGCAGGATTTCTCAGCTGCCAGATCACGACGATCGCACAGAAAATACGGGAAACCAGGGTGGAAATTGCCGCGCCGGCGACGCCCATGCCAAAGACGAAGATCAGGATCGCATTTCCTCCGATATTTAAGAAGTTGGAAAGGATGGAAATTGTCATAGGACCTTTGGTGTTGTTTTGTGCACGCAGAATGGAAGCACCTGCATCGTATAGACCGATGAATGGGAACGACAAAAGCGTGAAGAAAAAGTAAATCTGGGAGTTTGCCATAACGTCCGTGTCTACAGTGCCGAAAATCAGACGAAGCAGCGGAAAACGGAAGATCAGGCATAAAAGCGACAGCGAACAGGAAAGGACGAGCATAACGAAAAGCACCTGCTCTGCGGAACGCTTCGCCTTTTTCAGGTTCTGACTGCCGAGGTACTGGGAGCAGAGGATCGCGCCGCCTGCCGCCAGCGCGGAGAGCGCCTGAATCACTAAAATGTTGATTGCATCAACGAGAGAAACTGCGGAAATTGCAGCGGAGCCGACGTTGCTGACCATCATCGTGTCGGCGGTTCCCATCAGGGAAGACAGAAGCTGCTCGACCATGATGGGGACAAGCAGCGTCCGAAGCTGTTTATTGGTGAAAAGATGTTGTGTTGCTGTTTGTTTTTTTGCGTTCACGGAAAAATCATATGCCTCCTGAAATATTGGAAAAGTCTGCGGAAAATGTTACTGTTCACACGCGCCATTCGCAAAAACGCGTATTCGACGCTCTCCGCTGCTTCGCAGCTCATTTTTGCTCATAAAGTGGCGCTCCCTTCGTACCCTTCTGAGTTCAGATTCCGTGCTTGCACGAAAATCTGAACTCAGAAGGGTACGAGTGAACTGTAACTGTAAAATAAAAAACCTTCTGTATCATAGCAGAAAATAAAATGGATGAAAATAGGGAAAACAGCTCATTTTTTACAGAAGAATGCCTTTTATGCTGTTAGAAAAACTACAGATGTGGTAAGATGAAAAAGATACTACTGTGGCACCCTTCCGGGAAAGAGTGCCGGCAGAAAGTGGATGAAAAATCCGGAGACATGAGGGATGAGAGATGAATGAGAAAGTACAACAGACAAAAACCGGAAATGCGCTGCAGCGTTTCCTGAAACGGAAAAACATTATTTTTTCGGCAAAACGTTATGGAATCGATGCGTTGGGCGCGATGGCGCAGGGATTGTTTGCGTCGCTTTTGATCGGCACAATTATCGGAACGCTGGGAGAGCAGATCGGAAGTCAGGTGCTGGTGGACGCCGGAGGCTTTGCAAAAAGCGTGGCCGGACCGGCGATGGCAATTTCGATCGGCTATGCACTGCAGGCACCGCAGCTGGTATTATTTTCCCTGCTTGCAGTCGGGGCGGCAGCCAATTCGCTGGGCGGGGCGGGCGGACCGCTTGCAGTTTTGATCGTTGCGATTGTGGCGGCGGAATGCGGCAAGGCGGTTTCCAAGGAAACGAAGATTGATATTTTAGTCACGCCTCTGGTGACAATCCTTTCCGGAGTGCTGCTGTCGATGTGGTGTGCGCCGACAATCGGAGCTGCTGCGAGCGCAGTCGGAAGCCTGATCATGTGGGCGACGGAGCTGCAGCCGTTCTTTATGGGTATTTTGGTATCGGTTATTGTAGGTGTTGCGCTGACGCTGCCGATCAGTTCTGCAGCGATTTGCGCGGCGCTGAACTTAACCGGGCTTGCCGGGGGTGCGGCAGTTGCGGGCTGCTGTGCGCAGATGGTCGGCTTTGCGGCGATGAGTTTCAAAGAAAACAAGTGGAGCGGACTAATTTCTCAGGGATTGGGCACAAGTATGCTGCAGATGGGCAATATCGTAAAAAATCCGCGCATCTGGATTCCACCGACGCTGGCGGCAGCCATCACCGGACCGATTGCGACCTGTCTGTTCCGGCTTCAGATGAACGGACCCGCAGTTTCCTCCGGAATGGGAACCTGCGGACTGGTGGGACAGATCGGCGTTTATACCGGCTGGCTGGAAGAAATTGCAGCGGGCAGTCGGAGTCAGATTACAGCGTTTGACTGGATCGGCATGATCTTGATCTGCTTCGTGCTTCCGGCGGTGCTGAGCTTGGTGTTTGGGCAGATTTTAAGAAAAATCGGCTGGATCAAAGAAGATGACCTGAAGCTGTAAAGCATTTGGACAAGAATGCAGCATTCAGATAAAAGCGTTATCAGAGGAAAGACTGCTGCATTTACGGCAGAAAAGGAGGGTATATGATTTCTGAAAAAAAGAGCGGAGCGCCGTACTTAAACGTCTGGTTCGGCAATTTTTACCGGCCGGCGTATGACGATGAGGCGTTTGTCGCAGAGGGGATGGAGCTGTTAAAAAAATTCGGCTTCAACAGTGTTTTGCTGGATTCCAAGGACTGGGAGGATTTTCGGGAACGCTATGGGGGAAAGCCTGCGAGCCAGTTTGTTGGCATGCAGGAGTTTATGATGGAGCAGATCAAAAAGCAGGGGATGAGTCATACATTTCTGGCGATTTATCTGAATGCGGATAATCTATACCCGAATATTCGTTTCAGCCCGCCGGTGTTCGGGGAATCTGTTGTGACGGCAAAAGGCAAGGACGGCCGCTGGTATCGTTATTGGTCGGAGAAAGCTCAGGAGACGATGACGGAGCACGTTTCGCAGCTTTTAGAGATGTACGGCGAAAATATGACCCGGATCGAAGTGGACGGGGAAGAAAAAAAACCGCTGTGCAGCATGTGGGACCCGGTCGTTGCACCGAGCTTCGACGAGGAGGGGAAAAATCGCTACCGCAGCTGGCTTGAAAAGCGTTATAACGGAGATATTGAAACCTTTAACCGTTTCTACAAAACGGAAGCAAACAGCTTTGAAACCATCGAACCCGAGCAATATTGGTTTGAACTGCGTTATCCTGGAAAAGATGGTTTTTCGGAAAAAGAGTTGGAAGACCGGGACGAAAAATGCCGCGTATGGATGGATAACCAGCGCTGGAAAAGTGACGAGCTGGTACTTTATTTTGAAGCGATGCAGAAAAAGCTCCACGCACTCGATCCGCAGCTGTATCTGTGCCCGGATTTGAGCCAGTGGGGATATTTCCTGAACGTGGATGGAAACTTTTTAACCGGCGCAGGGCTTTCTGATCTGTGGGATACGGCGGTGCGCGGCGCTGATTTTTACCGGATCGCCCCGTATGTGGATGCAGCGCATTTTATTTCTGTGCCGGTGCTTCCAAACGGAGACCCGGACTGCTATGTGACAGCATGTCAACATAGCATGATGCGGAATATGAATCGCGGCAGATCCTTTGTCGGCGGCATTTACTGGGGAAGATTTGTTTATAATGACCTGTATGCGTGGATTTCTCCATGTGAGGCGATCGCCTCGATGGCGGCATCCGGAGCCTCCGGATATGCGTCTTACGGCATGTGCGGATTAGACGACGGCGGTGTGTTACACCGGATGCCGGAAGCGTTCTGCAGGTCTTTAGAAGAAGGCAACCGCTGGTGGAAAGAGGTTGTTTTGAGGCTCGGAGTGAGAAAGGCTGCAAAGGCGGCAGTGCTGTTCCCGTCTGCGATGGCGCTGGCAGAGACGTTTGGCACGGAGCACAATCATGACAGGCGGCTGGATCTTCTGGGCTGGTATAAGGCATTGGAGGACTGGCAGATCGATGTCGACGTTGTAGATGGCAGTATTTTCAAGGATCAGACGGCAGATCAGTACGAGGTGCTCGTGCTTGCGGCAAACGATTGCTATGCCCTTGACCCGGATTCTGAACTGGAGCAGGGCATTGCAGCGTGGGTAAAAAATGGCGGAATGCTGCTGCACGGACCGATGGACTTTCTTGCACAGGCGAGCGTTGGCAGCAGCTGCCTTTTCCATGAAAAGGATGCGTTTAAGTGCAGCGGCGAAAAGGGGATGCTGACCGGAACGCAGTTTGGCAGCTTCGAGGAGGAAAACGCCGACGTGCTCGCAGTCTGGGAAACGGACGAAAAGCCTGCGATTGTCAAACGCACATTTGGGAAGGGAACCGTTTGCGAAATCGGATTTTTCTACGGCTTTGAATACACCGGCAGAATCGCACCGCACGTTCCGCTGACGCAGCGCAATAACGAGCTGTACCCTTTGACCATGCTGAAAAAAGATCCCGTAGGGATGCTTCTGGAAGAAAAATTCGGCACGACACTGACCCGGAAAAAGGGCGTTGAGCGCGCAGAATTTGAAAACGGTACGGTCATCGTCAACCACAGCTCCTATCCGTGCAGAATCGATGAACCCGGAACACGCTATTTCCAGAATCCCGAGCTGTACCAGGATTTGGACAGCAAAATCCTGCTCCCGCATATGGGAGTTTTTATCGAGAGGAAAGTTTGAAAAATTTTTTAAACTTTTCAGAGTGTGCTGCCGCGCGTTGACTTCTCGATGGAAGATCGTTATAATAAAGACCACGGCTTTTGCTGTGGTCTTTCTTATCGTACAGAAAACTTCGTTTCCATACGATAAGAAACGCGCTGCGAGGATGCGCACTCCTATAAAAATAGAAAGTTGAGAAATTGATGATAAATAAAAAAACAAAATTTTGTAAAGCTGCAGCGCTTCTGGGCGCGGCTGTTATGATGATTTCTGCGCTGGCAGGCTGCGGGAAAAATACGAAGGTCGTTCTGACGGCGGGTCTGAAAAAGAACGAGGTATTCCGGATTTCGAGTGCGTCTTGTGTGCTGCCGGAGGTGATGGTATATCTGACGAACATGCAGAATCAGTATGAATCCGTCTATGGAAGCCAGATCTGGAACGCTTCCGACGGACAGCTTTCGTTGGAGCAGGAGGAACGGGAACAGGTGTTGACACAGCTGGCGAGAATCAAGGTGATGAATCTGCTCGCCCAGAAAAAAGAAGTGACGCTGGATGATAAGGAAAAGGAGCGTGCGGCAGCGGCGGGCAGGGAATATTTTACTTCCTTGAACAGCGCGGAGGTGACGGCGCTCAACGTGACGCAGGATCTGATTACGAAGATGTATGAAGAGTATGCGCTTGCAGAAAAGGTTTATCAGACGATTGTAGAAAATGTCAATCCGGAGGTCAGTGACGATGAAGCGCGTACCATCACGGTAGATATGATCAGGGTCAGCGATTCTGCCAAAGCTTCCCAAGTGCTTGGCAAGGCAAAGGAAGAGGGCGTGGATTTTGAGACGCTTGCGCAGGCGGAGAGCGAGGACCAAACGGTGACGCAGTCGTTTGGAAAAGGCGAGGTTTCGGAAGAACTGGAAAAGGCGGCGTTTAATCTCGGCAAGGACGAAATCAGCGACGTGGTGGAATCAGACGGAAGTTACTATATTTTAAAATGTATCAGCACGTTCGATGAGGCACAGACCAAAGCGAATAAGGAAAAAATAGTAAAACAGCGCCAGAGCGAGGCATTCGATACGGAATATACGGCGTTTGAGCAGACATTGGTACGTCAGCTCAACGAGGAACTCTGGAATTCCGTCACGATGATTCATCAGGACGATGTCAAAACTTCCAGCTTTTTTGAAGTATACCAGATGTATTTCCAGCATCAGGAGTGAGCAGGAATAGCCAGGCATTCCGGCAGGACGTTGCGCTTCCGGCTTATGAAAACTGCCCTGTCGGACGCTGCGTTTCAGCTTATGAAAACTGCCCGGCAGTGCGCTGTACCCCTGTTTATGAAAAATTTAGAATTGCGGAAAACGCTGCAACCATGCGGGTTTTCAAAGAATTATTAGCACTCAACTAAAATGAGTGCTAATTTTTTATTGACTTTTTGAAACGACAGGACTACACTATGGATAAAGCTTGGAGGAAAGCTTCTCCAGGCAGCTGAAAACGAACTGAGAAAGAAAGGATCGTGATATTTCATGGCTGAAAAGCACGGAGCATTATCAATTAACAGCGACAATATTTTCCCGATTATTAAAAAGTGGTTATATTCGGATCATGACATTTTTTACAGAGAGCTGATTTCCAACGGCTGCGATGCCATTACGAAGTTAAAGAAGCTGGATATGATGGGAGAATACGAGCTTCCGGAAGGCTACAAGCCCAGAGTGGATGTTATCGTTGATCCGGATGCAAAGACCATCCGGTTTATCGATAACGGTGTCGGTATGACTGCGGATGAGGTGGAGGAATACATCAACCAGATCGCATTTTCCGGCGCGACAGATTTTATTGCAAAATATAAAGATAAGACAAACGACGACCAGATTATCGGTCATTTCGGCCTGGGCTTCTATTCCGCATTTATGGTAGCAGATGAGGTGCATATCGATACCCTTTCCTGGCAGAAGGATGCAAAACCGGTTCACTGGGAATGCGATGGCGGCACAGAATACGATATGCAGGACGGTACCCGCACAGAAGTCGGTACCTGCATTACCCTGTTCTTAAACGAGGACTGCCTGCAGTTCTGCAACGAGTACAAAGCAACCGAAGTAATCAAGAAATATTGTTCCTTCATGCCTGTGGAAATTTACGTTTCCAGAACCAATACGACTGAGACACAGACGATTCTTGCGAGTGAGAAGCTCGACAGCGATCATGTGATCGAAGAAGTGAAGAAAGAAAAGGAAGAAGATCCGGATAAGCTCAAAATTACAAAGCGTCCGGAACTGATCAACGATACTCACCCGCTCTGGACGAAGAACCCCAGTGAATGCACAAAGGAAGAGTACATTGATTTCTACCGCAAGGTATTTATGGATTACAAGGAGCCTCTGTTCTGGATTCATCTGAACATGGATTATCCGTTCAACTTAAAGGGTATCCTTTACTTCCCGAAGATCAACATGGAATACGAATCCATCGAAGGTGTCATCAAGCTGTACAACAATCAGGTATTTATTGCCGATAATATTAAAGAAGTAATCCCGGAATTTTTACTGCTGTTAAAGGGCGTCATTGATTGTCCTGATCTGCCGCTGAACGTGTCCAGAAGCGCGCTGCAGAACGATGGCTTTGTAAAGAAAATTTCCGATTATATTACCAAAAAGGTTGCGGATAAGCTGTCCGGCATGTGCAAGACCCAGAAGGATGAATACGAGAAATACTGGGATGATATCGCTCCGTTCATCAAATTCGGCTGCTTAAAGGACGAAAAATTCTGCGAGAAGATGACGGATTACATCCTCTTCAAGAACCTGGACGGCAAATATATGACCCTGCCCGAGTGCCTGGAAGTCAATAAGACTGACCCGGATGAGACCCAGGAGGGTGCTGTGGATGAGAACGGCGAAAAGGTAGAAGCAGAAGTCGTAGAGGACAAGAACGAAGATTCCGCTGAGGAAGAGAAGAAAGACAAGACCATCTACTATGTAACAGATGAAAAACAGCAGAGCCAGTATATCAACATGTTCAAGGCTGCCAAAATGGACGCCGTTATGCTGACCGACCGGATCGACCAGCCCTTTATCTCTCAGCTGGAAGCAAAGAATGAGGGGATTCATTTTGCAAGAATCGATGCTGATTTAACCGATGCGTTTAAGGCAAAGACCAGCAAGAAGACGCAGGAAGAATTAAACGCGCAGGCGGAAAAGGTTGAAAAGCTGGTTCAGAAAGCGCTGAAAAACGACAAGATCAAGGTAAAGATCGAAAAGCTCAAGAATAAAAAGGTATCCTCTGTTCTGACGGTTTCCGAAGAGAGCAGAAGAATGCAGGATATGATGAAGATGTATGGCGGCGGCATGGATATGAGCATGTTCGGTGCAGAGGGCGAGACGCTGGTATTGAATGCAAACCATCCGCTCGTAACCTACATTACGGAGCACGAAGACGATGCAAACACCCAGATGATCTGCGAACAGCTCTATGATCTGGCGAAGCTTCAGAACGCACCGCTTTCTCCGGAAGCGATGACCAAGTTTGTAGCGCGCTCCAATGACATTATGCTGCTGCTTGCAAAACAATAGAATGCACGCTCTGCGAGCATTCTATTGTCATGAATAAAATGCGCAGGCTGTGAAAATGGCGCTGCTGCAGATCAATAGTAAATGCGAAGACCGCATGCAGGATGAATATACGATTCCTGTCTGCGGTCTTTTTATCGTATAGGAAACTTCGTTTCCATACGATAAAAACGCTCCGCGAGGATGCGCACTCGGCGCAAGGGTAGATGGTTGCTAAAGCAACCGCGCCTCGGCGCGAGAATGTGCCAAGGCACATTTTTTATTATCGTATAGGAAACTTCGTTTCCATACGATAAAAACGCTCCGCGAGGATCGTCATGCCGCCATTACGTCCCAGGCTCTGCGATACGGCTGACCGCCACATAAATGTTTGAAATCTGATACCAGGTCGGATAATCCACGATTCCGGTTGCCGGGAGATTGAAGATGCGCTGAAAAGCCCGCACCTGGGCGGCGGTCTGGGGACCGAAGATACCGTCGGCAGAGGTTTTCGGGATAGCAGGGTAGTTTTGTGCGATGCGGTTTAACTGCTCCTGTATCTGTCGAACCTTTGGACCGGATGCACCGATGGTCAGGTCATAGCCAGGCCAGGAGGACGGGACGCCGCTGATGGCCTGGGCTGCGTTGATATACATGTCGTTGCCGTAATAGTAGCGGATGATCTCAATCGCGCTGTAGCCCTGATCACCGAGATATTTGGAACCCCACTGGGAGAGACCCTGACAGCTGACGCGATTTCCGTCGCAATAGCTGGTAAAGATCGGTTGCCGCACGCCGGGGCGGGAGAGATAATTTGCAAAAATAGAGTCCACGAGGCGGTCGATATTGCTGTAGATATTTCTGCCGTAGATGAATTTCTGGTCGTAGGCGGTGGAAGAGGTGATGGTAAAGGAATAGCCCTTTGCACGATACCATTCCGTGTATACACGATTCAGAGTAAAGGACTGAATGACGAGAATGTTGGCGTAGATGGTGCTCTCCGGCCAGGTTGCATAGATTTCGGAAGAAACGACGTTTTTGATATAGTCTTTATAGCGGACATAGTAGTTTGGAGCGCTGGAATCGTCTGGAAGACCGTCGTGGACGATGATATATTCCGGAATGACGACACGGCTTAAGACGATTTCTCCGGTTTCGGCTTCGGTTTTAATCTCTGCCTCCGGGATTTTGGCAGGATATTCGCCGTAAAGGGTGTGATCCGGAATGAAAATTTCCTGCTCTTTAGGAGAGTCGGAAACTGCGGCGGGTGTCATGGAAACCGGAAGAATGCTGAATGCATCCGGCAGAATTTCAGCGCCGTTGATACGGACAGGCTCGTAACCGTCCGCCTGTACTTCGATTATATAATCGGTGTATGGACGCGGATTGGAAGGACTCTGGGAATAGGCGGGATTGGGCGCTGGCAGCAGGACGGACGTTGTCTGTCCGGATTCATCGGTAGTAAGAGTTTCAAGAATCTGTTCCGGGGAAGCACTGTCGGAGATCGTAACAGTAGCGCCCACAACCGGGAAAAAACCGACAGAAGAAGTTACGCAGATCATCAGGGAGCCGGGATAACCGGTTTCTTCTGCTGCAGCACAGGAAAGCTGTGGCATAAAAGTACCTCTCATATCCAGAATATGTGATAATAAGATATGCCGGAGATAGGAAAAATGATACTGCTGTCTGAGCTGCCCGCTGCATCATGCGAGCCGCGACAGTCAGACGCAACTAAAAAAATCGTGCCGCAGCGGAAATCGTCAGACGTCAGGCACCTTTCAAAATCTCCGCCGCAGCGCGGTATGTCTTAATCAAGATTCAGACAACGTTTCATTACATAGTTGCAGATCCAGAAAGCAGGAACGCATAGAACCAGATTTGCGAACAGGGAAATCAGCATAATTGGCCAGTAAATGGAGGCAAAATCAGCCATCGGATTCGCAGAAGTCGATTGAAGGATGAACACGCCTGCGGTTGTAGGCGTAGTCAGAAGCATCATAGCGGTCGAAAGGATGGTGCTCAGCCCGAGATAACACAGGATGGATGCGAGCACCTTGTGGCTGGAAAACAGCTGTCCCAAAGAGATCGAGGCATAGATGGTAAGCAGGGAAAAGACAGAGCTGATGATCATCACGGGAATTGCCAGAAAGAGTATGGAGGGAACGGTGAAAATCGTGTGGTACGACTGGAACATCGTCCGAAGCTCCAACAGATCTTCCGGAGAAAAATATGCCATTGTGGGCAGGGCAATCAAGGTGATCAAGGTAATTGCGCCAACCAACAACAAATCGATCAGGTAAAACCAGATGGTTCCGATGGTCAACTTGGAGACAATCAGCATCCAGGGCTTGACAGGGAGCGTGTGCATCAGATAGCCCTCGTCGGTATAGAGATTTTTATAAAAACGGATAGCAAAATAGATCGTCAGGATCATGGAAAGACCGCTGAGAATCAGGATGTATGCGATGTAAAGTACAAAGTTTCGCACATTGAGATCTATGTCGGCGGCAGCCTGGTCAGCAACGGAGAAGTATACGAGGCTGGCGGCGGAAAGCAGCACCGTGATAGTGAGCAGAAGGGCAGGAACTTTAAACGTGTCTTTCCATTCATGGGAAATCAGTTTTGTGAGCATGAGAATACCTCCCGGAAATAAGAGTCTACGGACTGATGGCGGGTGTCCCGGATCTCCTCCACGCTGGAAGAGAGAATGATCTGTCCGTCTTTCAGGAAAATAACGTCGTCCAGAAGCTGCTCGACGTCCGCAATCAGGTGTGTGGAGAGCAGAATCGACGCATCCTCGCTGTAATCCTGGATAATGGTCTTTAAAATATAATCACGCGCGGCGGGATCGACGCCGGCGATCGGCTCGTCCAGAATATAGACCCTGGCGCGGCGGCTCATGACCATGATCAGCTGCACCTTTTCCCGGGTTCCCTTCGAGAGCGTTTTTAGGGGGCTGGACGGATCGATGTCGAGCTTTTGCAGCATTTCCTCCGCCTTTGCAGCGTCAAAGTCTGTATAAAAATCCCTGAAGAAAGAGAGCAGTCCCTTTACCCGGACAGTATCGGGCAGATAGGTGCGCTCCGGCAGATACGAAACGATCGCCTTGGTTTCGGGACCGGGAGCCTGGCCGCAGATGAAAATTTGTCCGGACGAGGGTACCAAAAGTCCGTTGATGAGTTTGATCAGTGTGGATTTGCCGCTGCCGTTGGAGCCTAAAAGCCCGACCATCCTGCCGGGAGCGATTTCGAGGCTGATATGGTCAAGCGCTGTTTTTTTGCCGAAGCGCTTGCTGACGTCCTGCAGGCGGAGCAGGGTATCGGATGTCTGTGTCATGAAATTTCCTCCTTTTTGGCCAAAAGCAGCCGGATACTATCGTCTTTCTGATAGCCGAGATGCTGCATCCGCGTCAGAAACTGACTGATCTGAAGCTCTGCCAGCTCACTGCGCACCTGTTCAATCAAAGCAGTATCTTCGGTGACCGTCCGCCCGCTGGTGCGGCGCGTGACAATCAGACCGGTACGCTCCAGCTCGGTGAAGGCTTTCTGCATGGTGTTCGGATTGACGCTTGCCTGTGCAGCGAGGTCGCGGACACTGGGAAGCCGGGAGCCGGGCGGATAGAATCCGGATACGATTTCATGCTTGAGCCGGTCAACAATCTGGGCGTAAATAGGTCTGTCTGAATCAAGTTCCCATGGCATGTGAACACCTCCTTGCTTGTATGATTGATTTAATACAATAATACTTAAGCGGAACGCATTTGTCAATCCCTTGCGCGATATTCGGAAATAGGGTAATATAAAAGGTAAGACTATTGGAAATGACCGCCTGATCGGGAGCGTCCCGGCAGGCAAAAATGTGCAGAAAGGGGAACGCAAGTGAGAAGACTGGAAGAGCAGATTCTGACAGAAAAATACCGCAGAATAGAAGGAAAGCTGACATTTTCTGTCCGGCTGGCAGAGCTGTCTGTTGCACCGGGGGAAGCTGCAGAGGGCGCGTTTACCATTTTTGCATCACAGGAAGAAATCCCGGCACAGGGCTATGTCCTGACAAAGGATGAGCGGATGGAGTGTAAAACGGAGTGGTTCAACGGCGTGCAGGAGAAAATCGTGTACCGATTTTGTGCAGACGGGCTGCAGGAGGGCGACAGCCTGCAGGGACAGTTCCTGATCATATCGGACTACGGGGAATACACGTTGCCGTGGAAGGTGACAGTGCGCAGAGAGGCGGCAGCAGGAATTGCAGGAAAAGTCTCGACGCTTGCCGGATTTACAGAGCTTGCGCGCACGGACTGGAAAACGGCGGTACAGTTTTTTTACAGCAAACCGTTTGCAGAAATCTGTAAAAAAGAAGGCGAAAAGACCTGGCTCTTGTACCGGGGGCTGTCCGCCGGATACTATAACAGCTCCAACGTCGAGACATTTCTGGAGGAAAACGGCTGCAAGCAGGCACTGACCTTTACTGCTGCCAAACCGGAAATTCAGGTCAAAGACGTACAGGAAACGGTACGGGAAGAGCTGCAGATTTTAAAAAATGGCTGGGGACCGGTCAGCCTGAAGGTACAGACAGAGGACGATTTTTTGTTTCTGGAAAAAAACAGAATCGGGGAGGATGACTTTTTAGGCAATCTCTGTCGCCTGCCGGTTTATATATCGGAAGAAAATCTCCATGACGGGAAAAATTTCGGGACGGTGACGGTTTCGTGGAGCCGGGGCAGCTTTTTGGTCGGTGTCACAGCAACCCGCCGGAAAACGGGACTGTCTGCGGAAACCGAAAAAAAAAGCCGCCAGAAAAAATATACGATCCGTCTGACAGAGCTTTATTTAAAGCTGCGCGCAAAGCAGATCGACCTGGCAGACTGGCAGGAAAAGGTGCGGGAATGTGTGGAAGAGCTGGCTGTCCTGGATCGGAAAAGTATCGTGCCGAAACTTTTTTCCGCACAGCTGTTATTGACGGAAAACAAAACAGAAGAGGTCGGCTGGATGTTAAAACAGCTGCGCCCGATGCTGGAGGGAGAAAGCCCGGCGGTCGTCAGCTATTATCTGTATCTGACGACACTGTACGATAAGCGCGAGGAGTATGTGAAGCGTGCCGCCGCGCGGGTGGAGGAAATTTATACCCGTTACCCGGAAGAATGGCGGATTGCGTGGCTGATGCTGTTTTTATCCCATGAGATCAACCGGAGCACCTACCGGAAGTGGCAGTTTTTGCAGGAACAGTTCCAGAAAGGCTGCGTAAGCCCGCTGTTGTATCAGGAAGCGGTGCTTTTGCTGAACGCAGATCCGGCGCTTTTGACGGGGCTAGACCCGATTGTGCGCAGGGTTTTAGTTTATGGCGCACGGAAAGGGCTTTTGAATGAAAATCTCTGCGGACAGGCTGCAGAGCTTGCCTGCCGGGAAAAATATTTCGAGCCGGTTTTGTTTGAAATTCTGGAGCGCAGCTGGGAAAAAAAGCAGTCCCCAGCCATTTTGCAGGCGATCTGTTCGTTATTGATCAAAGGAAATAAATGCGAGCAAAAGTGGCATGTCTGGTATGAAAGAGGAGTGGAAAACAAGCTGCGTGTCACGCGACTGTATGAATATTATCTGTTGAGCACCGATCTGTCGCGGGATGTTGAACCGCCAAAAAGCGTGCTGCTGTATTTTGCCTACCAGTGCAACCTGGACTGGGAATATGCGGCGTGGCTGTATTCGTGCGTGGAGCGATGCAAGACAAAGGATCCGGAGCTTTACATCACCTACAAGCCGGAGCTGGATCATTTTTTGCTGGACTGCCTGAATAAGGGAAGAATCAACCGGCATCTGTCCTGGCTGTACCGGGAAAATTTGCCGGCGTTGGCGCTTGACAAAACGCAGGGGGAGACGATTACTTCACTGCTCGGAAGCACTGAGGTTGTATTGAACCGCAAGGAGTGCCGCAAGCTGATTGTCGTTCATCGCAGACTGAAAGGCGAAGAGACTTACTGGCTGCAGGATGGAAAAGCTTGCGTGTCCGTTTACGATCCGGAGGATTTGCTTTTTACAGAAGACGAAGAGCAGAACCGCCGTTTGGTGACTGTTGACAGGAAAGAGCTGCTTTCGTTTCAGGATGCAGTTTCTGCCTGGGGAATGGAAGCACTGCGGGAATGGGGCACAGAGAGCATTGCGTTTTTATTGGAAGCGGAAAAAAGAAAGCTTTCTAAACTCGATCAGATCGCCGTCTGGACGAAGCTTTGTACAAACAGACAGCTGGAGGGTGTTTACGGGCAGGAGCTTCGCTGCCGGTTGGCGGTGCGGCTGTCCGAACAGGAGAAAAATAAGGAGCTGAACGCCTTTTTGCGGACACTGTCCAAAGAGCAGATTGCGGAAAAGGACAGGCTATGCATGGCGCGACTGATGATTCTGCACGGTTTTTATGACAAAGCATATGAGTGGCTTGCCGGTCAGTGCTTTTGCAAACTTGAACCGGCGGAGCTGATGCGCCTTTGCAGCAGACTTCTGGCAAAAGAAAGCTATCTCGAAGAAAAGCGCCTGATGCTTCTGTGTGCCCAGGCTGCGCTGAACGGAAAATATGACGATCGGATTTTACAGTATCTGGCGGATGCTTACGAGGGAAGCTGCAGCGAGCTGGAAGTGCTATTGCAGGCGGCGAAAAATTTTGAAATCGACATCTGGAAAATCAACAGGAAGCTGCTGGTTCATCTATTGTTTACCGGGCAGGATGTGACGGAGCGGATGGATCTTTTGCGGGATTATATCAGTGCGGGCGGTAGTCCGGAGCTGGAAGAGGCATTTTTGTACCGCTGCGCCTATGCAAATGTGATTTTAAAGCAACCGATCCACCGATATATGGTGCAGATGATTTTGCGACTCTGCAGATGGGGTGCAAAGGTAAGCAGGCTGTGCAAAATTGCGGCGCTGCAGTATTACGCCAAAAACAAAGGCCTGTTAGAGGAAAAAAACCGCGGTCAGGTGGCTAAAATGATCAGGGAGTTATTTGAAGAAAACTGCCTGCTTCCGGTGCTGCAGCAGTTTGCAGATCTTGTGCCGGAGGTTTGGGAGATTCTGGACAAAACCTTTGTCGTATATGAGGGAGAACCCGAAAAACAGCTGGTTTTGAATTATCGGAGAGTAGAAGGGGAACGGGCGGAAGCGCAGTATCATGAAATGGAGCTTCCATGCGTCTGCGACGGCATTTATGCGGCGGGATTTATTCTGTTTCCGGGAGAGCGGCTGCAGTATTATATCACAGTGTCCGGAAGGCCGGAGAAAATTTTGGAAAATGGCATGTTGCTTGCGCAGGAGGAAGCCGCAGAGGCAATGCAGGGCAGGTACGCATGGCTTTATGAAATGGCACAGGCACAGCTTTTGCAGGAGGATTTATCGGCGCAGAAGGAGCGGACGCAAAACTACCTGTATACCGCGTTTTGTGCAAAACGGCTGTTTGTAATGCTGAAATAGGGAGAAGGAGATATGTTTTTAGAACACAGGGAAAAAGAAGAAAACAAACGGCAGGCAACGGCTGGCTATGATCTGACGGATGCATATGCGCAAATCAGCTATTGTCTGCCGGGAGAACCCTGTCCAAAGACGATCAGCCTGCAGGCGGATCAGGAGCAGTATCTGATTCCGGCGCTGCTGGGACGGTATACCGATCAGGATCTTTGGGTGTACGGACCGAAAGCGCAGGCAGCGGCAGCGACTGGAGAGGTTTTTCTCGCTGACGGACTGCTGACGAAGGCAGCACACCAGGAAATGGTGGAGGTAGGCGGACAGAACTATAGTTCGATTGCACTGCTTTCCCTGTTTTTAAAACGGACGATGTCGCTGCTTGCGCCGATCGTGCGCCCGGAACGCCTGCAGGCGCTCGTCTTTTCTGTACCGGAGGTGTCTGTACCCGTATTGTCAGCGGTGACGGATGCGGTCGGCATGCTCGGTCTGAAAAATGCGAGTCTGTTTCTGATCGGACGCGCGGAGAGTTTTTTCTATTATAACATCTGCCAACCCGAAGAGCTCTGGAAACAGGATGTGCTTCTGTGTGATTTTTCCGGCACGTTTCTGCACACGCTTCTGTTTACGGCAAACCGGAAAACATCTCCGGTCGCCTGCTTTGTGGAGGAAGCGGACTGGAAGGAAGTGGCGGCAGGCAGAGAAGATCTGGATCAGTGCTTTTTAGAGACGATGAAAGCGCTGATTGGCGATCGAAATGTTAGTTGTGTCTATCTGATTGGCGAAGGCTTTTTGGGAGAATGGTATCAGGAATCGCTGCGGTTTCTGTGCCAGGAACGCAGGGTATTTCTGGGCAACAACCTTTACAGCAAGGGAGCTTGTTATGCGGCCCGTCAGCGTATGACACCCGGCAGCGTTTCCGAAGGGTATGTGTTCCTCGGAAAAGATATGTTAAAGGCGAACATCAGTCTGTATGCGGAAAAGCGTGGGCAGGACAGCTGCCAGCCGCTTCTGGATGCCGGGACGAACTGGTACGATGCAAAGGCGGAGATTGACTTCTTACTGGAAGAGGAGAATCGCTTTTCGCTGCGGATTACACCGCTAAACGGCGGCGAGATCCGGGATGTGGAGATCGCGCTAACCGGACTTCCACAGCGTCCGGCGCTCACAACGCGCATCCATCTGCAGATCGACATGGCGGATCTGACGACGCTGCGCCTGAACATGGAAGATTTCGGCTTCGGAGAGTTCTTCCCGGCGACGCACCAGTTCTGGGAGAAGACGATTTCGATCGGGGAGAAGGAAAAGGAGACGGCTCCGACGACGAGCACCACTGCATCCGCAGCTATGCAGCCTTCTGTGTCAGAATAATTGACGAAAATTCAGAGGAAAATCATGGGACGTGTATATCTGTGTCTGGGGCAGAACGCAGAATTGCCCTACTATTTTGAAAAAGCAAAAGTACATATCTGGAATATCGAAGAACTGTGCTATTTTATTCGGGAAAACGCATGGATAATGGAGCCGGAGCTGCTGACAAAAGAGCTGATCGACTGGGTTGCGCAGCAGTGCGGTTTGCCAAAGCTTGCGGTGCTGTTAAATGACAGCCTGAAAGAAGAGGACTGTGTGACGGCGTTTGCGGCATGTCTGTTTTCGTATACCGGATACTGTCCGCAGGAGCAGGCGCTGCAGGTGCAGAAAATCCTGCAGACGAATGCGGGAAACAACGAAACCGACCGGGCGAAGGCACGGGGGGATTATTTCCTCGAATCTGGAAAATATTTCCGCGCACTGCAGGAATATGAGCCGCTGATGAAACAGCTGACCGGCGCAAAGCCGGAGATCGTCGGGAGTGTGTATCATAATGCGGGCTGCGCTTATGCAGGTCTGTTTTTGTTCGATCGGGCGGCCGCCGCGTATGAAAAAGCGTGGAAGCTTCTGCGGGATAAAAGAAGCGCGGCCGGATTTCTGGCGGCAAAACGGATGGGACTGTCTGAGCAGGAATATGTGGATTTTCTGGCGAAAAATCCAGAGCTGTACCAGATTTCACTTCTGGTGGAGGAACAGCTAAAGGACTGCAGGCAGAAATGGCAGGGTACGCCAGGACAGGCCTTTTGTGCGTCCATGGAGGGGGCTTTGCAAAATGGTTCCGGAGATATTTGCCAAAAGCAGCTGGCAGAAAAAATCAAAGAGCTGGAAAAAGAATACCGGGAAGCGGTTTCGTGATACCGGAGTTGTTATCGTAAGATGAGGCAGCCACACGTCAGTGCAGCTGCCTCATCTTTTCTGTAAAAGGAACATAAAAATTCCTGGCGGCTTGTATTTACAGCTTATGAAAAGTCGGTACCCGTTTCTCAAATGTGCAGTAATAAGAGAATCCGCATGCTTTCAGCACGTCAGCTGCGTGGTCGAAATGGCGTCCAATATCCTCCGGGCGGTGTGCATCGGAGCCGACTGTGATGATCTCACCGCCTTTTTGACGGTACTGACGGATGAATTCAGCGCAGGGATGCTGTTCCTTTAAGCCTTTATCCAGACCGGCGGTGTTGATTTCGATACCTTTGCCGTTGGCGATCAGCGTTTCAATGATGGGGTCAAAAATATCTGCATACTGCCCATAGCAGTAGTTTAAATCCTTTGTTTTGCTGTAACGGATCACATAGTCGATATGTCCGTAAATATCGAAATTGGTAAAGGAGCGGATGGATGTCAGGATTTCATTAAAGTAGGCGCGGTAGCCCTCCTCAGTTGAGATTCCTTCATAATAAGAGGGAAAAGCAGGATCCTGATGCTGTACGACATGGGTGGAGCCGATGATAAAGTCAAAATCATAGGATCTTGCGTAGTCGGAAATTTCTTTGAGGTAATCTGGCTGGAGTCCCAGTTCAACGCCGAATTTAATATTAATCTGTTCCCCGAATTTCTCCCTGGCGCGGAGCAGATCATAGAGATAGGAATCGGTATTTAATAAAAACATGTCTTCGGGACACTCTTTGGAAGCAGGATAGTGCAGGTCCATATGCTCGGTAAAGCATATTTCCTGATAACCGAGTGCGATGGCGCGCGCTGCCATGTCCTGCATCGGCGCTCTGGAGTCTCCGGAAAAGCTGGAGTGCATATGATAGTCTGCTAAAATTGGCATGAAAAACTCCTCCTGTTGGTGTTTGTTGATTTTTCATTCCAAAGTATAGCATAAAAACGACGTATGTTTCCAATATTTTTAATTTTACATCTTGATATTTTGAAACAAATTAGGTAGAATAATTGTGCTGATAAAATTTTGTCAAGCATACTGCCCTTTGATCGGACAGCTTGTCTGACAAAAGAATTTCAAAACATTTTTAGGAGGAAACTAAAATGGCAGTAAAAGTAGCAATTAATGGTTTTGGCCGTATCGGTCGTCTGGCTTTCAGACAGATGTTTGGCGCAGAAGGATTTGAGATCGTTGCAATCAACGACCTGACATCTCCCAAGATGCTGGCTCACTTACTGAAATATGATTCCACTCAGGGCAGATATGCACTGGCTGATAAGGTTGAAGCAGGCGAAGATTCCATCATCGTTGATGGCAAAGAGATCAAGATCTACGCTAAGGCTAACGCAGCAGAGCTTCCTTGGGGCGAAATCGGTGTTGACGTAGTTCTGGAGTGCACCGGCTTCTACACCTCTAAGGCTAAGGCTCAGGCTCATATCGATGCAGGCGCTAAGCACGTTGTTATTTCTGCTCCTGCAGGCAACGATCTGCCTACCATCGTTTACAATGTAAACCATGAGTCCCTTACCAACGAAGATACCATCATCTCCGCTGCATCCTGCACAACCAACTGTCTGGCACCTATGGCTAAGGCTCTGAACGACAGCTTCCCGATCCAGTCTGGTATCATGTGCACCATCCACGCTTACACTGGCGATCAGATGACTCTGGATGGCCCTCAGAGAAAAGGCGATCTGAGAAGATCCCGTGCAGCAGCTGTAAACATCGTTCCTAACAGCACTGGCGCAGCTAAGGCAATCGGCCTGGTTATCCCTGAACTGAACGGCAAGCTGATCGGTTCCGCTCAGCGTGTACCTACCCCTACAGGTTCTACCACCATTCTGACTGCAGTTGTTAAGGGCAACCCTACAAAGGAAGCAATCAACGACGCTATGAAGGCTGCTTCTAATGAATCCTTCGGTTACAACACCGATGAGATCGTATCCAGCGATATCGTTGGCATGAGATATGGTTCTCTGTTCGATGCAACTCAGACCATGGTTCTGCCTATCAACGACGAACTGTCTGAAGTACAGGTTGTTTCCTGGTACGACAACGAGAACTCCTACACCAGCCAGATGGTTCGTACCATCAAGCACTTCGGCAAACTGCTGAACGCTTAATTGGCGTTAGGCTTTTTCGTATAAGACAAAGGCCATTGGAGGTCCGGTCTGAGAAGGACCGGGCCTCTTTTCATCGTATCGGAAACTTTGTTTCCATACGATAACAGTTAAAATTTCAGGAGGTTCCTATCATGGGCTTAAACAAGAAAACCGTTGATGACATCAACGTAAAAGGCAAAAGAGTTCTGGTAAGATGCGACTTTAACGTTCCGTTAAAGGATGGCGTGATCACAGATGAAACTCGTATCGTTGCAGCGCTTCCTACAATCAAGAAGCTGATCAACGATGGCGGCAAGGTTATCCTTTGCTCTCATCTGGGCAAAGTAAAGAACGGCCCCAACGAAGGCGAGTCTTTAGCTCCTGTAGCAGTAAGACTGTCCGAGAAGCTGGGCAAAGAGGTAAAATTCGTTGCAGATTACAATGTAACCGGCGAAGCAGCTACCAAGGCTGTTGCTGAAATGAAAGACGGCGATGTTGTTCTGCTGCAGAATACTCGTTTCCGCGGCAAAGAAGAGACCAAGAACGGCGAAGAGTTCAGCAAAGAGCTGGCTGATCTGGCTGACGATTATGTATGCGATGCATTTGGTTCTTCTCACAGAGCACATGCATCTGTTGCAGGCGTTACCAAGTTCATCACCGAAAAAGGCGGCTCCAACGTTGTTGGTTATCTGATGGAGAAAGAAATCAACTTCCTGGGCAATGCAGTTGAGAACCCGGTTAGACCTTTCGTAGCGATCCTGGGCGGCGCTAAGGTTGCAGATAAGTTAAACGTTATCTCCAACCTGCTGGAGAAGTGCGACACTCTGATCATCGGCGGCGGTATGGCATTTACTTTCTTAAAGGCTCAGGGTCTTGAGATCGGTAAGTCTCTGGTTGACGAAGAGAAGATCGACTACTGTAAGGAAATGATGGCTAAGGCTGAGAAGCTGGGCAAGAAGCTGATTCTGCCTGTAGACGCAGCTGTAGCTGACGCTTTCCCGAACCCGATCGATGCTGAGATCCCGGTTGACTATGTTGATGTTGAGAATATCCCTGCTGACAAGATCGGCCTGGATATCGGACCGAAATCTGCAGAACTGTTCGCAGAGGCTGCTAAGACAGCTAAGACTGTTGTTTGGAACGGACCTATGGGTGTATTCGAGAACCCTGTTCTGGCAAAAGGTACTATCGCTGTAGCGAAAGCTCTGGCTGAAACAGATGCTACTACCATCATCGGCGGCGGTGACTCCGCAGCAGCTGTAAACCAGCTTGGTTTTGCTGACAAGATGAGCCACATCTCCACCGGCGGCGGCGCTTCCCTGGAATTCCTGGAAGGCAAAGAGCTTCCCGGCGTAGCAGCAGCAGACGACAAAGAGTAAACAAAGGAGACCAATTTATCATGGCAAGAAGAAAGATCGTAGCCGGCAACTGGAAGATGAATATGACTCCCAGCCAGGCTGTAGAACTGTGCAATACCTTAAAAGACCTTGTAAAATCTGACGATGTAGACGTAGTTTACTGCGTACCTGCAATCGACATCGTACCTGTAGTAGAAGCTGTAAAAGGCACAAACGTTGAAGTTGGCGCAGAGAACATGTACTTCGAAGAAAAGGGTGCTTACACCGGCGAAATCTCTGCAGACATGCTGCTGGATGCTGGCGTAAAATACGTTATCATCGGTCATTCCGAGAGACGTGACTACTTCAAAGAGTGCGACTGCCTGCTGAACAAGAAGGTGAAGAAGGCTCTGGAAAAAGGTCTGATCCCGATCCTTTGCTGCGGCGAGACTCTGGAGCAGAGAGAAATGGGCGTTACCATGGACTGGATCCGTCTGCAGATCAAATCTGATCTGGCTGACGTTACCGCAGATCAGGTTAAGGGCATGGTTATTGCATACGAGCCTATCTGGGCAATCGGTACCGGCAAGACTGCTACCACCGAGCAGGCAGAAGAAGTCTGCAAGGGTATCCGTGAGTGCATCGCTGAGATGTATGATACCGATACTGCAGAAGCTGTTCGTATTCAGTACGGCGGTTCTGTAAATGCCGGCAATGCAGCAGAGCTGTTTGCACAGCCTGATATCGATGGCGGTCTGGTTGGCGGCGCATCTCTGAAGGCTGATTTTGGCAAAATTGTAAATTACAAATAAGATCTGACTTTGTGCAGAGACAGGGCTGGCGCTTCGGCAATATTTGTCGGGCGTCAGCCCTTTTTTATCGTATGAAAACTTCATTTCCATACGATAAAAAACGCTCCGCGAGGATCGCACTGCGGCGGAAAGGAATTGTGTCGCTTATGCGACCCGCCGCAGGCTTAAGAATCCTGCGGAGCAGGATTCTATTTTATCGTATGAAAACTTCATTTCCATACGATAAAAAACGCTCCGCAAGGATTGCACTCGGCGCAAGGGCAGATGGTTGCCGAAGCAACCGCGCCTCGGCGCGAGAATGTGCCAAGGCACATTCTTTTTTACCGTATAGGTTCTTTACATTTCCCACAAATGCCCCTTTAACAAAAGGCAGGAATGATGTATAATGAACATAATAAACGGGGTTTATTCCGAGGATTATAATCAAGTGGGAGGATGTATCATGAAAAACATTTTGTTCATCGCATCAGAAGGTGTGCCATTTATCAAGACAGGCGGACTGGCAGATGTGGTTGGATCACTGCCGAAGGGCATTGATAAGGAATATTATGATGTGAGGGTTATCCTGCCCAAGTATAACTGCATGCATCAGGATAAGAAGGATATGCTCCATTACAGAGATCACTTCTACATGGAATTTAACTGGAAAAACGAATATGTCGGCATTCTGGAAGCAGAATACGATGGGATTAAATATTATTTTATTGATAATGAATATTATTTTAACGGTTTTAAGCCGTACTGTGACAACGCTTTATTTGAAATTGAAAAGTTTGCATTTTTCTCAAAAGCTGCGCTGTCGATTCTGCCGGTGATCGGTTTCAAACCGGATTTGATTCACTGTCATGACTGGCAGACTGGTCTGATTCCGGTATATCTGCATGAACGCTTTGCAGGCGGTGAGTTTTATCGGGGTATCAAGACAGTTATGACGATCCATAACCTGAAATTCCAGGGCAAGTGGAGTATCAAGGAGGTTCAGAGTATTACCGGATTACCGGATTACTATTTTGCGCCGGATAAGCTGGAAGCATACAAGGATGCAAACCTGTTAAAAGGCGGTCTGGTATATGCGGATGCGATTACAACCGTAAGCCCGACCTATGCAGAAGAGATCAAGACGCCGTTTTATGGCGAAGGTCTGGACGGATTGCTCTGTGCACGTTCGAATGACCTGCGTGGTATTTTGAACGGTATTGACTATGATGCGTTCAATCCGGAGACAGATCCTTACATCACGAACCGTTATAATGCAGTGAACTTCCGGAAAGAGAAGATTAAGAATAAACGTGCCCTGCAGGCGGATATGGGGCTGGAGCAGAACGACAAGACGATGCTAATCGGTATCGTATCCAGACTGACTGACCAGAAGGGCTTCGATCTGATTGCATACATGATGGATGAGCTGTGTCAGGATAATGTCCAGATTATTGTACTCGGTACCGGTGAAGAACGTTATGAAAACATGTTTCGCCATTTTGCATGGAAATATAACGGCAAGGTTTCCGCACAGATTTATTATTCCGAAGAGCTGTCCCATCGGATTTATGCGGCAAGCGATGCATTTTTGATGCCGTCGCTGTTTGAGCCCTGTGGTTTAAGCCAGCTGATGAGCCTGCGTTACGGAACCGTTCCGATCGTCCGCGAGACTGGCGGTTTAAAAGATACCGTATGGCCTTACAATGAATTCGAAGGAACCGGAACCGGATTCTCCTTTACGAATTATAACGCCCATGAAATGCTCGCAACGATCCGTTATGCAGAACAGATCTACTATGATAAGAAACGCGAGTGGAATAAAATCATCGACCGTGCGATGGCAGCGGACTTTTCCTGGAATGTTTCCGCACAGAAATATCAGGAGATGTATGACTGGCTGATCGGACGTTGAATAAAACTAGTACATCGTTTTCGAAATAACTATACCACTCACTTGCCTGTGAATCCGATTGCACAGGTATAAAAGCCTCAGCGTAGCCCGCTACGCCTACGTTTTTATACCTGCACACTCGAATCCACACCCTACGCGATTGGTATAGTTATTTACGAAACGCTGTACTAGAATGAAATAGGAAAGCTGCAGGCTGAAAGGTCTGCAGTTTTTTTGTATAAAACTTTTACGGTGCGGGCATTCTGTGAAAAAAGGAAAGGCAGAATGCGATGATAAAACGGCAAAGGGCGCTTTTGTCCGCGGTTGCGTGTCTGTGTCTGCTCCTCGGGATTGGAATTGGAGTAAACGGATGCGGTCAAAAAGGCGATCTGAGTGAAAAAGAAGAAAACTCTGTGGAAAGCCAGATGGGAGAGGTGCAGCAGGGCGTAGAACAAAATACAGACAATGCAAAACAGTTTCATGGAAATTCGGGCAATTCTGAAACGGGAGAATGGGCACGCACATCGGAACAGGTGCACGCATCAGATCAGAATTTGCAAAACGGCGGACAGGGCAGAAATGGACAGCTGCAAACGTCTGAATGGCAGCGTGCATCGACATGGATTGGAAGCGGGAGCGTGGCAGAATCCGGGCGTGTGACAGAAAATGTGCGCGCGACAGAATCCGGGCGGTCGGGAAGCCTGCTTGGGGGTGGAAGCGGCAGCGTAACGTATCAGGTAAAAACGGTGCAGGAAAATTTTCATGCGGAAGATGGGACGGTGCTGTATCAGCTGCAGCTGTCGTGGCCGTATTTTGCCGGGAAGGCGGGCGGAGTCCTGCAGGTCAATCGTTTTTTCGAGGACTGGAAAAATGAAAAGCTGCGCATTTATGAAGCGGATGGGGATTCCATCCGACAAGCCGCGTTGGAAATCTATCGGGAGAGCAAAGACAGCGGATGGACGGGCAGTTGGACAGAGCGCTATCGCGTCAGTCGGGTGTGCACGAAAGGGCAGTATGTGAGCGTTTTGCTGGATTCTGATTTAAAGGAAGGAAACTTGAAAAAAATCCCGCACCGGGAAAGCTATGTGCTTGATCTCGAAAGCGGGCAGCAGGTGACGCTGGAAAAATTGTTGGGAAAATCCAGAGAGGAATGCTATCAGCTGCTGCAGGAGGCGTATCGTGACAAACTGCGCGAAAATCCGGGCGTTTATTATGCGGATGCGGAAGAAAAAATTGCAGCGTTGAATCCGGAGAAAATCGGTTGGTATTTTACGGAAACCGCGATCGTCTGCTATCTGGAGCCGTACACAATCGCCCTGCCGGAAGAGGGTTATGTGGAGGCAGAGCTGCCGATCGAGGATGATCGTGAATAAAATTCTGTGGTTCGGAAATACTCATCAGGAAAACCGTGCGGTTTTCAAGCAAAAATGTCTGTAGAAACGGAGGCAGAAGATTGAAAAATAAAATTTTTCAATCGCGAGATTTGTGTCTGCGCGCACTTGACACAAACTCGACATGCGCAAAAAGCGTGCGCAGAAATGAGAGGAAAATATGAACTTATCGGAACTGGAACTGCAGAATTTACGTCACCTGATCGGCGGATACGATACGACGCATTGCAAGATGCAGGAATATGCGGAGTGCGCACAGGATGCGAAAGTGAAGCAGTTTTTCGAAAAAGGCGCGAAGTCCGCGATGGAGAACAAGCAGGCGTTGATGGATTTCCTGCGCTGAGCAGGGGTAAGGAGAGGAATATGTTTGAGGATAAGACGATGGTAGCGGACACGCTGGCAGGAATCAACGGAGAGCTGATGCGGTTTGGCGAGATGATTCCGCAGACAGAAAACAAAGAGTTAAAAACAACCCTGAAACAGTTTCGGAGTGCGTGCGAGCAGTCTCAGGAAGAGCTGTATCAGATCGCACGGGAAAAATCCTATTATGTTCCTGCAGCTGAGGCAACGCAGAAGGAGATCGAGCATGTGCGGAACCTGTTTTCCAAAAGCAGCTTGTAGGCAGAACAGCGGCGGGATAATCCGCCGCTGCCTTTTGTTCTCGTATAGGAAACTTCGTTTCCATACGATAAAAATGCTCGCAGAGCGTGCATGCTATTGTTTTTAGTCCTCCGCCATCCGGATGCCGGAAATATCCGTCGAAATCACCATAGAGTAGTTCGTGTGGTAAATAACGAATCCAGGCTTTGCACCGGCCACCTTTTTAACCTGTTTTTTTTCTACATAATCGACTTCGATTTTTTCCTGATCGCGTCCGGTGGAGTAGTGGGCGGCAAGACGTGCGGCTTCTTCAAAGGTTGCGTCCGGAAGCTCTTTTCCACCGGTTTTTACGATGACATGAGAACCCGGTCTGCCCTTTGCATGGAACCACCAGTCGTTGCCGACAGCAAACTTAAAGGTCAGTTCCTCATTCTGCAGGTTGTTCTTACCGACATACATGGAAAAACCATCGCTGCTGATATAGTGGAACGGACGGCTTGTGATTTTTACCTTTTTGGAACCGCCTTTTCGGCGGATATAGCCGCTTTCGATTAGCTCTTCCTTGATCTGAACAAGGTCTTCCTCTGCACGTGCGATGTCGAGGGCGTTCGCGACGGATTCCAGATGCTCGATTTCATCATGCACCTCTTTGGTCAGGGCACTCAACGCCTCATTGGTACGTTTCAGTTTATTATATTTTTCAAAATATTTCTTCGCATTTTCTCCGGCAGTCAGCTGCGGATCGAGGGGGATTGTGACAGGTTCGCCGTTGTAGTAATTGACCGCCTCAAGGGATTTGTCACCGGGCTGTGCACTGTAACCGTAGGTATTCAATAATTCGCCCCAGATGCGGTATTTGTCGCGTTTTTCGGTGTCTTTAAGCTGCTTTAACTGGAGGTCGTATTTTTTGACATTGCGCTCGAGGGCGGTGGATACGATTCTGCGCAGGTCAGAAGAGCGCTGACGGATGCGGGTGATTTTGTTTTTCTCCGCATAATAATCTTCCAGAAGCGACGAAATTTCCGCATAGTCTTTGCGGTTGGATTCCGGATAGGAGGTCAGCTTCAGCGCGGCATATTCTGCAGGTACGTCGTTTTCATAGACGATACAGGGAGAAAACTGTCCGTTTTTCACCTGGGTGATGATCTCAGAAAATGCGTTCCAGAGAGATTCTTTATCGGCATCTGTACATGCAGCGGTAGAAAGTGCGGCATGCCCGCCGGCGCGGAAGCAGATTTCGTGTGAAATTGCGGGAGAGAGTCCGGTGAAAGTCGTATAAAGCGCCTTGAAACAGTCGCAGGGCTTTAAAAAGACCTGTTCCATAAAAAGGGCGCGGTCTGCAGTGAGCGGATCGAATTTTTCCTGTGTGTGAGGGATGAACCACGGCTTGCCGGGCAGAACCTCGCGGACAGAGCTGACCAGACCGGAAATGTGCTTGATACTATCCAGTATTTTGTTGTCCTCATCGCAGAAGATGATGTTGCTGTGCTTTCCCATGATTTCGACGATCAGCTTTTTGCGGCGCAGATCACCCAGCTCATCCAGGTGTTCCAGTTCAAAAATGACGATTCGTTCCAGACCAGGCTGGGAAATGGAGACGATACGCGCATTCTGGACATGCTTTCGAAGCAGCATACAGAAATTCGGCGCGGTCATGGGACTTGGTTTATTGTCGCGCGTCAGATAGATGAGCGGCAGGGAAGCGCTTGCAGAGAGACAGAGACGCTGCTGACCGTTTTTGCCTTTAATCGTGCAGAGCAGCTCGTCAGGTTCAGGCTGGGCGATTTTGGACAGTCGACCGTCTATGAGATTGTCCTGTAAATCTTTTACAATATTTGCAATGGTAATGCCATCAAATGCCATGAAAATTCCTCTTTTCTTTCGGTTCGGGACCGGTAATGCGTCAATTCTGTGCAGGGAGAGCTGACAATATCTGCACAGACACTGTTATCAGTATAACAGAACGGGCAGCGAATGAAAAGGGGCGGCTGTCAAACCAGAAAGTCATGAATGAACGGATAAAAAATTGTATATTTTACATAAAATTTGCAATAACTTTCTTAGAAATGCAGATAAAATGTCAAAAAATGAAACAAAATTTCATAATGAAGCAGGTAAATTGACAAAAATGTTTGACAAAGTATAATGAAGCTATAAGGAGAGAAAACAAAAAGAAAAGCGCACGGAAGTGGGGAACTACATGAAGAATGTACTGATCCGGATTCAGGAATATAAGAGAACCGCGAGTGAGACGGAAAAAGGGATTATCGCATGGATTACAGAGCATCCGCAGGAGGCGAGCGAATGTAGTATCCAGGGGTTGGCACAGGAGACCTTTTCTTCGCCTGCGACGCTCATTCGGTTCTGTCACAAGATGGGGTTTAAAGGATTTAAGGAATTTCAGAAATCGCTGTTATATGAATTGGCGATCCGCAAGGAAACCGACCGGAAACGTTTTGAAGATATCAAAGAAGAGGACAGTCTGGAAGAAATTGTGGATAAGGTGACCTATAAAACGATCAGCTCTCTGGAAAATACGCGAAAGCTGATCGATATGCAGGTGCTGGAAAAATGTGTGAATCTCTTGATCGAAAGCAACGCAGTATACTTATATGGTCTTGGGTCATCGCTGTTGGTAGCGCGGGATGCGTATTTAAAATGGCTTCGAATCAATAAAGAATGTTTCATCTGTGATGATGTGCATGCGCAGTATTTACAGGCGATGAACATGAAAAAGGGCAGCGTGGCGATGATTATCAGTTATTCTGGTATGACGCAGGAAATGATCACCTGTGCGGAAATAATCCGGGACAAGGGGCTGCCGATTATCCTGATTTCCAGGCTGGATGATTCCCCACTTACAAGGCTGGCGGATTATAATTTATGTGTCGCTTCTACGGAAGTTTTGATCCGACACGGCGCGATGTCATCGAGAATTTCACAGTTGAATATGATTGATATTTTATATACCGCATACATCCGGCATAACTTCGAAGAAAACATGCAGCAGTTGAAGCGGACACATATCCGAAAGCAGGAATCGCCGGAAAGCTAGAAGGGAGGACGAATGGAGCAGCGTTATGAACAGCTTGAAACTGAAAAAAGAAATGAGCGGACGGAACACATTGATGAATGCACAACCTTGGAAATTCTGGAACTGATCAATGTAGAGGACGGAAAAGTTGCCAAAGCAGTAGAAAAAGCGCTGCCGCAGATTGTGGACGCCGTAGAGGTGATTTGCAGCCGCTTCGAAAAGGGAGGACATCTGATTTACATCGGGGCGGGAACCTCCGGACGGCTGGGCATTTTGGATGCAGCAGAATGTATTCCGACCTTTGGGGTTTCGCCGGAGATCGTACAGGGCTATATCGCAGGCGGTGACCGAGCGCTGCGGACACCTGTGGAGGGCTGCGAGGATGACGGTTCTCTCGGCAGGAGGATTATCGTAGAACATCAGATCGGCGCAAACGATACCGTCGTCGGGATCAGCGCGAGCGGAAGTGCCAGATTTGTGATCGAAGCCCTTCAGGAAGCCAAAGACAGAAATGCCGCGACGGTGGCGGTGGTCAATGCGAGTAACAGCCTGTTGGCCGCGGAAGCGGATGTGTCGATCGAAGTGATTACAGGACCGGAGGTTGTCAGCGGTTCGACGAGAATGAAAGCCGGAACAGCGCAGAAACTGGTGTTAAATATGCTGTCAACCGCATCCATGATCAAGATGGGCAAGGTATACGGAAACCTGATGGTCGATTTAAAAGCGACCAATCGTAAGCTTCGGGCGAGGGCAAGACGGATTTTCTGTGCGGTGACCGGAGAAAACGAAACGGAAGCGGAACGGTTTCTCGATCTGGCTGAGGGCGATACCAAGCTGGCGATTTTGATGGCGGTGTCGGGTTATGACAGACAGGCTGCACAGAGCGCGCTGGATGGCTGTAACGGCTTCCTGGGAAAGGCGCTGCAGTCGATCCATAAAGAGAGGGAATGCGAATGAAGAAAAAGAGATCGTGGAAACAGCTGAAAAAAGACATCTACCGGGCAAGAGCGATCTATCTGATGATTTTGCCGGTCGTTGTGTGGTTTCTGCTGTTTCAGTACTGGCCGATGACGTGGCTGTCCATTTCCTTTTTTGATTACAATTTATATCTCGGGTTTGTAGGGAGTAAATTTGTCGGATTTCAGAACTTTATCAAGTTTTTCACAGGGATGGATTTCTGGAGACTGATGCGAAATGTACTGTTGCTGAACTTTTACGCATTGCTGGTAGGCTTCCCGGCACCAATTATTTTCGCACTGTTTCTGAATGAAATGCGGTCGGCAAAGGTGAAAAAAGTCATCCAGACAGTCAGCTTCCTGCCGTATTTTATCTCGATGGTCGCGTTTGTATCGTTGGTGACGGAATTTTTGTCCCCGTCCACCGGACTTTCGGCGGATATTCTGAAATTCTTCGGAAAAGAACCGATTTATTTCTTGGGAGATGCGAAATATTTCCGGACAATCATGGTATTTTCCGGCATCTGGCAGACGATGGGGTACAGCGCAATTGTATATCTGTCGGCGTTGACGGCTGTGGATGTGAATCTGTATGAGGCGGCGATGGTGGACGGAGCGAACCGCTGGAACCGGCTGATTCATATCACGATTCCATGTATTATGCCGACAATTGTGGTGATGTTCATTTTACGAATCGGTTCCCTGATCAATGCTAATTTCGAAAAAATTTATCTGTTCCAGAATTCGGCAAACCTGGAGGTTTCCGAGGTCATCCAGACTTGGGTTTATAAACGGGGCATGGTGAAATATGATTACAGCATGGGAACGACGGCAGGGTTGTTTAACGGAATTGTTGCACTGATCCTTGTCGTGATGGCGAACCGGTTGAGCAAACGCTATTCCGATTCGGCGGGAATCTGGTAAAGGAGGATGTAAGATGCTGCACAGCAAAATGACAAAAATGGATTACGTAATAGAAGCTGTTCTGATCATCATCGGCGCAATTGTCTGTATCTGCATTCTGTACCCGATCCTGAATATTCTGGCGATTTCCATCAGCGCGGACGGACCGGTGCTGCGGCATGATGTCAGGCTGATTCCGCAGGGATTTACGCTAAAAGCCTATAAAGATATTCTGAAGAATGAGAGTATTTTGCGGGCATTTGGAAATTCCATTTTTATCACAGGCGTAGGCGTGGTCTGCAGCCTTGCGGCTACTTATCTTGCAGCGTATCCGATCGCCTGCTGCGAATTTCCGGGAAAGAAAATTTATAATGTTTTTGTCCTGATTCCGATGTGGTTTCAGGGCGGCATGGTTCCTTCCTATCTGTGTGTGCAGAAGCTGGGACTAATCAACAGCTACTGGGCACTGATACTGACGGCGTTGATTTCTTCCTATCATGTGCTGATCTTGACGAGTTTTCTTCGGGGCATTCCGAGAGAACTGTTGGAATCGGCGAGGATGGACGGAGCCGGGGAGTTTCGAGTCATGTTGCAGGTAGTTGCACCTCTGGCAAAGGCGTCGTTTGCGACGATCGGTCTGTGGGTAATTGCGGGACACTGGAACGCGTACTTTGGCCCGTTATTATATATCACTAAATCAGAACGCTTTACGCTACAGCAGGTACTGAGGGAAATCGTACTGGAAGCAAATGCGGCGCAGATGGATCTCGGAACAGCGAGAGGCGGACAGGTTTCTGTCAATATCGCAGATCAGATCCGGTACGGTGTTTTGATCGTTTCTATGATACCGATGATGGTTATTTATCCATTCGTCCAGAAATATTTTGTAAAAGGTGTTACGCTGGGCGCAGTCAAAGGATAAACACACAATTTTCTATGACAGGAGGATGAGTATGAGGAAAAAGACAGTGGCAAGAATGATGAGCGCGGTTATAACAGGCAGCATGATAATTTCTCTGGCAGCCTGCGGCAGCAGTTCTGCACCGACAGCAGAAAGCGCACCGGTAGAAAGTGCTGCAGCTTCGACAGAAGCCGAAACGACTGAAGAAACTACAAATACGGAACCGTTGGAATTTTCCTATTACGGTCCGATCTGGAAGCCGTATCAGGAATCTACACCGATTTTTGACGAGCTGATGAAACGCACGAATACGACGATCGACTTCGAATGGGTCAGCAACGATGCGTTAGAGACACAGCTTGCGTCCAAGGTTGCATCCGGCGATCTGCCCGACGTCATCAGCGGCGGTACTTCTGCAGCACCCGGCATACAGGATCTGATCAAACAGGGCGTTATTGTACCGATCACGGATTATTTGGAAAAGGATATGCCCAATTATGTGCGCTTCCTGGAGGGTAACGATTATCTGACGCTGACCAACTATGAAGACGGCGAAATTTATGGCTTCGGTCTTGTCATGGATGTTCCGCCCGCATTCAGTACTGCAATCCGTACAGACTGGTTGGAAAAACTGAATCTGGAAATGCCGAAGACTTGGGAGGATTGGGTAACGGTATGGAAAGCCTTTGCAAAAGAGGATGCAAACGGCAACGGTGACCCAAACGATGAAGTGCCGTTTGCAGTTTCCCATCAGTTCTTTAAATTCGTGCTGAATATGTTTGGCATGCAGTCAAACGGTGAGTTCTCCGTGGTAGACGGAGAGTATTTGTACGATCCGGAAAATCCAAATTATGAAAAATTCCTAGACAGCATGAGAGAGCTGTATGCGGAAGGAATTTTACCGAAAGAATTTGTAACGCTGGAAGGCGCGGACTTTAATACTTTGGGCGCAAGCAACACGCTTGGTTCCTATGTAGGATATGCGGAATATTCGAAAAACTACACTATTTCCTGCCGCGAGCTGGATGAAGACGCATTTTATCAGTGCGTGATTCCAATTCCTGGACCGGACGGTGCGCAGAATATCCCGGCGCGTGCAAAGGTTTCTTCCACGACCTATATCACCGTAAAGGCGCTGCAGGAAGGCAAGTTGGAACGGATTTTACAGTTCTTCGATTATATATACAGCGACGAGGGCATTGAGCTGACCAATTATGGTATTGAGGGCACAAACTTTGAAATGGTTGATAACAAGCCTACTCTGGTTCCTCCTTACAACGAGAGCTTTGCAGTTGCAAGAGAAAACGGTCTGATACCGAGTACGATCCCATTCTGCTTTACAGAAGATGTTTACATGCAGATTCTGATGGGCGGCGTGACCTATGACGAACTGGAAGATTCCGGTCAGACCTTTATCGACGGTATGACAATCAACGAGCCTTATTATTATGACGAGCCCCCTGTAATTCAGACGGAAGCCTATGCGGATCATTTCGATCTTTTAGAGCAGCAGGTAGCGCTGCGCGACAAATACATCATGGGGCAGATTAGCAAGGACGATTATAACAGCGGTTATGAAAAACTCAAACAGGGTGGATTAAACAATGTGATTGAACAGAGTAAGGAAGCTTATCAGAAAATTAGCGCACAGTAAAGATACATAAAAGAGGTGCTTATGCGGACAGTATTGGGACTTGACAGAATCGGGGAATATGATCGGCTGTTTACTGGAAAACGGATCGGACTAATTACGAATTATTCCGGTGTGGACAGTAGCTGGAACTTAAATATCGATCTGTTCCTGAAAAAAGGATATCAGCTGGTGAAGCTTTTTACCCCGGAGCACGGACTGTTCGGCAGTGGAGCTGGGGAGGCGGTAGCAAATGCCGCCTTCCCCGGCAGCAATATCCCGATTATCTCTCTTTTTGGGGAAAAGGATAAGCAGCGTCCGTCAAAGGAAGAACTGGAAGGTATCGACCTTCTGATATATGACATTCAGGACGTCGGGCTTCGGTATTATACCTATATTTATACGATGACCTATTGTATGGAAGCGGCAGCAGAGCTTGGAATCCAATTTATCGTGCTAGATCGTCCTAACCCGCTCGGCAACCGGATTATAGCGGGTGGTGTGATTGAACCGGACTGCGCCTCCTTTATCGGGGATTACGGACTGCCGATGCGTTACGGGATGACACCGGGGGAGGTTGGAAATTATTTTATCGCATATCGAAATCTGTCGCTGGATTATATGGTAATTAAACTGAAGGAATACGGCAGGGACATGCTGTTTCCCCAAACCAGACAGCCGTGGAATGTACCGTCTCCAGCGCTCCCGGATTTTACCTGCACGATCTGCTATTCCGGCGGCTGTGCGGTCGGCGCATCCAATATCAGCGAGGGCAGGGGAACGCCGCATCCGTTTCTGACTTATGGCGCGCCTTATATCGATATGGATGAATTTTACGAAGCGCTTTTACCGTGGGTGGATCGCGAGAAGCTGCTGATCCGCAAAAAGGCATTCACGCCGTCGGAACGCAAATATATCGGAGAAATCTGTTACGGAATTGAGTTGATGCCATTGTGCGATACCTATGATTTTATTCCGCTGTCGATGCGAATATTAAAAGCTGCAGCTGACCTGTATCCTAACGATTTTGAACTTGTAAAAGCGGCGGACGGTCAGATGCATATCAGCCGTGTGACCGGAAGCCATGAGATGGAACGTGTCTTGGAGGGCAAAAAGGATCTGGACAGCCTTCTGACAGAATGGGACGCTCAGAGCAAGGTATTTGCGGAAGCGACAGAGCAGTATCGAATCTATCGTTAAAACTGTTAGAATTGGCGGGAAGTATCACGGATGATAAAGTGATATGGCAGGACACTCAAGGGAGTGTCAATGGAGGATACAGATCATGAAATTATCGACGACGATCAACTTTTTTACCTATGAGGATGACGGCAGCTATTCTGCCTACTATTATGATCTTGAACACTATGCGAAGCTGGGATTTTCCTATCTGGACTCAATTTTTTGCTCGGCGGACGCACCTTTTTCACCACTTTGGACCAATCACTACGAGGACTGGGCGCATAAAATCCGGAAAAAGGCGGACGAACTGGGAATCACCTTTGTACAGACACATGTACCGTTTTACAATTTCTGCGATCCGAAAAAGGGCGTGAACGAGAATACAGAAGAAATTGTGCGCCGTTCCATTGTCTGCACGAACATTCTAGGTGCACACTGGACGGTATCGCATCCCGGAACGGCATATGCGGACAGTTTGATCGTAGACGGCTCGAAAAAGCAGAATCTGGAATATTTTTCCAGAAATCTGGAATTTGCAAAGAAGAATGACGTCGGAATTTGCATTGAGAACATGGCAGATTTTTCGGGACAGGGCTTTAAGCGGAGTTACTGCGCGACGGTGGAAGAGCTGGCAGACCTTGTGGATACGCTGCACAAAACCTATGATAATGTCGGAATCTGCTGGGATTTCGGACATGCCAATCTAGTCTATTCCAATCAGGTTCCGTGCCTGAACTATCTCGGAAGTCGAATCAAAGTGACGCATGTGCATGACAACATGGGACTGGAGGATGAGCATCGCGCTCCGTTTCTGGGAAATGTCAAATGGGACAAAATTATGCCCGCACTGGCGCGCTGTGGCTATGAGGGCAATTTCAGCTTTGAGGTAAAACGTCTTGCGGCGGACGTGCCGGAGCACATCAAGGATGCGTACTGGAAGTACATGAAGACGACGGGGGAATACCTGCTGTCGATGGCAAAATAAGGTTTGTGAATAAAAAGAAAAACGAAAGGGGACGAATCGGGCGGTTCGTTCTCTTTTTTTAGTAATAGGATGATTGTACATTCTATTGTATAGCTGGAAAAGTTACAGCCATAAAGCCGTCAAAGCGTTCACCCCAACAGAAATCCTTGACGGAATCCAGGTCGGCGATTATAATAAAATGGATTATGGGAATTCCAATGTTGCCGGCAAAATGCGCCGGTCGGATGGGAGAACAGATGATAAAGAGTATGACGGGATTTGGCAGATGTGAAATCTGCGAGGATAACCGCAAATTTACAGTGGAGATGAAATCGGTCAATCACCGGTATCTGGACGTGAATTTAAAGATGCCAAAGAAGCTGAATTTTTTCGAAGCTGCGATCCGCAATCTTCTGAAAGAGTACATCCAGCGAGGCAAGGTGGATGTTTTTATCACCTACGAGGATCTCGGGCAGGAGAAGGTCAGCATTCGTTATAATAAGGATGTGGCTGCGAAGTATCTGGATTATTTAAGACAGATGTCGGCGGATTTCGGACTGGAAGACGACACGAAGCTGTCTTCCCTTGCGCGGTTTCCGGAAGTATTTTCGATGGAAGAGGAAGAACCGGACGAAGAGGGAATCTGGAAGACGTTAGAAAAGGCGCTGCGCTCGGCGGCAGAGGGCTTTGTCACTGCGAGAGTGCGCGAGGGGGAGGCGTTAAAGACCGATCTGTGCGCGAAGCTCGACGAGATGAAAGGCTATGTGGATTTTATCGAAGAGCGTTCTCCGCAGATTGTTTCGGAATACCGTCAGAAACTGACCCAGCGGGTACAGGAGCTGCTCGGCGACGTCAAGGCAGACGAGAGCCGCCTGCTGACAGAAGTTACGGTTTATGCAGACAAAATCTGTGTGGATGAAGAGATTGTGCGCCTGCAGAGTCATATTTCTGCAATGAAAAAGTCTCTGACAGATGGTGGAAGCATCGGCAGAAAGTTGGATTTCCTGGCACAGGAAATGAACCGCGAAGCAAACACGATCCTGTCCAAAACGACCGATCTGGAGCTGTCCAACTGCGGAATCGAGTTAAAGACGCTGATCGAAAAGGTACGCGAGCAGATTCAGAATATCGAGTAAAGGCGGAAACAGGATTGAGCCAGTTTATACATATCGGTTTTGGCAATATTGTCAATACGGATAAAATCATTGCAGTGGTCAGCCCGGATTCGGCACCGGTCAAGCGTCTCGTACAAAAGGCGAGGGAGACCGGAAACGCAGTGGATGCCACTCAGGGCAGACGAACGAAGGCGGTTCTTGTGATGGAAAACAGTCAGTTGATTTTGTCGGCGCTTCTGCCGGAGACGATTGCGGCGAGGGCTCAGCTGCCGCAGGATACGCAGCCGTCTGCAGAGGAGGAAAAACAGGATGAATCATAAAGGATTGCTGGTCGTAGTGTCCGGCTTTTCCGGCGTCGGAAAGGGTACGCTGGTCAAAAAGCTCGTGACAGAATGTGACAATTATGCACTTTCCGTATCCATGACGACAAGAAAGCCGAGAGAGGGAGAAATCGACGGCGTTTCTTATTTTTTCGTGGATCACGATACGTTTGAACAGACGATTGCACAGGATGGACTTGTGGAATACGCAAGCTATGTGGGCAATTATTATGGCACGCCGAAGGCATGGGTCGAAGAGCAGCGCAACAGCGGCAAGGACGTTGTGCTCGAAATCGAAGTGCAGGGCGCACTGAAAGTAAAGGAAAAGTTTCCGGACGCAGTGCTGATTTTTGTGTTGCCCCCGTCTGCAAAGGAGCTAAAGAGCCGACTGGAAGGTCGCGGAACGGAAACACAGGACGTGGTTTTAAAGCGTCTTTCCCGCGCAGAGGAAGAATCTGCGTTTGTAGAGCAGTATGATTATATTGTAGTCAATGACGATCTGGGAGCGTGCATGGAGGCGGTCAACGGGATTGTTCGTGCAGAGCATCAGCGCCCGAATCTGAATTTGGAGCATATTACAAACTTAAAGGAAGAGCTGAACGCTCTCGTGAAAGGAGAAAATTAACATGTTACATCCTTCTTATTCTGATCTGATGAAAGTCGTAAACAGCGAGGTAGAACCCGGCGAAGAGAAGATTGTAAACAGCCGTTATTCCATCGTAATGGCAACAGCAAAAAGAGCAAGACAGATCATAGGCGGACATGAGCCGATGGTAAAGGTAAAGCCCGGCGAGAAGCCGCTTTCCATCGCTGTAGATGAGCTCAATCAGGGCAAGATCAAGATCCTCGGCGAGGAAGAGGTAGAAGACTAAATCTCCTGGAAAGGAACAACATATGCAGATTTTATTTGTATCCCTGGGTTGCGATAAGAACCTGGTGGACACGGAAATGATGCTAGGTCAGCTGGCGGAAAAGGGCTATACCTTTACCGATGATGAGGCGGAAGCGGACATTGCAGTTGTCAACAGCTGCTGTTTTATCGGAGACGCCAAGGAAGAGAGCATCAACACGATTCTGCAGCTTGCAGAATGGAAAACGGAAGGACGGCTAAAGGCGCTGATCGTCTGCGGCTGTCTGGCACAGCGTTACAAAGATGAAATTCAGACGGAAATTCCGGAAGTGGATGCGATCATCGGCACGACGGCAATTGATACGATCGTAGAAACTGTCGAATCCGTTCTGGCAGGAAAAAGCGAGAATCATCTCGAGGATATCGACCGCGCCTGCGTTTACGGGGTTCCGAGAAGTGTTACGACCGGAGGACATTTTGCGTATCTGAAAATCGCAGAGGGCTGCAATAAGAGATGCACCTACTGTGTGATTCCCTCTGTGCGCGGCAATTACCGATCGATTCCGATGGATTCCCTCGTGCGCGAGGCAAAAAAACTGGTGGAAAACGGTGCGAAGGAGCTGATCTTAGTCGCACAGGAGACCACTGTTTACGGTATCGACCTTTACGGGGAAAAGATGCTGCCGGAGCTTCTGCGCAAGCTTTGTACGATCGAAGGGCTTGTCTGGATTCGTCTGCTTTACTGTTATCCGGAAGAGATTACGGAAGAGCTGATTCAAGTCATGAAGGAGCAGCCGAAAGTCTGTCACTATCTGGATATGCCGATTCAGCATGCTTCCGATAAAATTCTTGCGAAAATGGGACGCAAAACCCGGAAAGAAGAACTGGAAGGAATTATTGCAAAGCTTCGGGAAGAAATCCCGGACATTTGTCTGCGTACAACATTGATTTCAGGTTTCCCAGGAGAAACGGAAAAAGACCATGAAGAGCTGTTGGATTTTGTCAATCGGATGGAATTCGACCGCCTTGGTGTTTTCCCATATTCTCAGGAAGAAAATACGCCCGCCGCAGAGATGCCGGATCAGGTGGAGGAATCCGTGAAGCTGGAACGTCAGGCGGAAATCATGGAGCTGCAGCAGGATATTGCGTTTGACAAGGACGAATCCATGATCGGACGCTCGCTGCTTGCGATGATCGAGGGAAAGGTAGCGGACGAAAACGCTTATGTGGCGAGAACCTACCGCGATGCGCCTAATGTGGACGGATATCTGTTTATCAACACTTCCAGAGAACTGATGACGGGAGATTTTGTACAGGCGCATGTCACGGGCGCTTATGAATACGATCTGATAGGAGAATTGGAAGATGAATTTACCAAATAAACTGACGATGGCGAGAGTCATCATGATTCCGTTTTTTGTTATTTTTATGCTGACTGGCTGGGGTGGAGAGGCCTCTAAATGGATCAGTCTTGCAATTTTTATTGTGGCAAGTCTGACGGATCTGTTGGACGGTCACATCGCAAGGAAGCATAACCTGGTTACCAACTTCGGTAAATTTATGGATCCGCTGGCAGATAAGCTGCTGGTGTGTTCTGCAATGATCTGTCTGGTGGAAATGGGACGGATTCCGGCATGGATCGTTATCGTGATCATCAGCCGTGAATTTATCATCAGCGGCTTCCGCCTGATCGCTTCTGACAATGGACGAGTGATCGCAGCAAGCTACTGGGGCAAATTCAAAACAACGTTCCAGATGGTTATGATCTGTCTGATGATTGCCAATATCGAAGCACTGTCCGTATTGACCACGATTGTAATGTGGGTGGCGCTGGTGCTGACAGTGGTATCTCTGGTAGATTATCTGATGAAAAACAAAGACGTGCTTAAAGACCAGCACTGATCAGGATAAAAGTACTGCTTTGCCGTAATGTGGCTTTTGCAGAATACTTTTATGAATTTTATGAAAAGACAGGCGCGCAGCGCATGACGCTTTTTATAACAATAGAATGCTCGCAGAGCGTGCATTCTATTGTTTGCGCATGTGCTACGCGCCTGAGCTGTTATATGGAAAATGGAAAATACAGCGCAGAAATGAGGAAAAATATGACAGTAGAATTGATTTCAGTCGGAACAGAGATTTTGCTGGGAAATATCGTAAATACGAACGCGGCGTGGCTGTCGGAGCAGTGTGCGCGGCTGGGGCTTTCCTGCTATTATCAGAGCGTAGTCGGCGACAACGCGGTGCGCTTAAAGGAGCAGATACAGCAGGCGCTGAACCGTTCGGATATCGTTATTTTGACAGGCGGACTGGGACCTACGACGGATGACCTGACTAAAGAGACTGCAGCGCAGCTGATGGGGAAAGGTCTGGTGATGGATATGCACAGCCTGGAACGCGTCGAGGCGTATTTTAAGGCGCGCAGGATCGAAATGACCGAAAATAACAAAAAGCAGGCGCTCTGCCCGGAAGGAGCGATGGTGCTCGACAACGATAACGGTACAGCACCGGGACTGATTCTGGAAGAAAACGGAAAGCGTATGATTTTATTGCCCGGTCCTCCGAACGAGCTGCATCCGCTGTTTGAGCAGCAGGTAAAACCGTATTTACAGAAGCTCAGTCCGGAAATTTTCTATTCCCGCACCGTAAAGCTGTGTGGAATCGGCGAGAGCAAGGCTGCAGCGATGATTCAGGATATGATCGATGCGCAGACGAATCCGACCATCGCGCCCTATGCCAAAACCGGCGAGGTACATCTGCGTGTAACTGCCCGTACAAAAGACGAGCAGGAGGGCAAAAAGCTGGTGAAGCCTGTTATACGCGAGCTGAAAAAACGCTTCGGTGAAATGGTTTACACGACAAAGGAAGAGCGGACGCTGGAAGAAGCGGTTGTGAAGCTGCTAAAGAAAAATAAGATGAGCATTACCTGTGCGGAATCCTGCACCGGAGGCCTTCTGGCTGGCAGAATTGTCAATGTGGCGGGAGCATCCTCAGTGTTCCAGACCGGTTATGTGACCTACGCGAATCAGGCGAAAAGACGGCTCCTTGGGGTAAAAAAGAGCACATTAAGGGAATTCGGTGCGGTCAGCACGCAGACGGCAAAGGAGATGGCCTCCGGCGCGCTTGCGGCGGCGAAGGCAGACGTCGCGGTATCGATCACCGGAATCGCAGGACCAGACGGAGGAACGGCACGCAAGCCAGTCGGACTGGTTTATATCGGCTGCAGCGTGCAGGGACATACGATCGCGCAGGAATATCGATTTTCCGGAAACCGTGAAAAAATTCGCGACAATGCGGTATCCGCAGCGCTGACGCTGACGCGGCGCTGTATTTTGGAGAATTGTTCGAAAAAGGAGTGATCGGGGATGAAGAAGCACCAAAATCACCGTTATTTTACGGCTGTCTGCATCGCTTCGGCAATCTTTGCAGTTCTGCTATGCCTCGCCCTGTTCCTGATTGTGACGGGTGACCGCTCGGAGCTTGAACGTGTGGAGGCACAGGCGGCAGTCTTTCTGGAACAGATGGAGCAGGCGGCGGACTCTGCAAGGCAGAGCGCTATTGCAGGTGCACAGGACAATTTTGGAAATTCGATGCCGGGGATGCCAGATGCTTCGTCAGGCATACAGCCTGGCCAGGCGGACTCTGCCTCCGGCAAATCCACGGATGAAACCTATGTTCCGTCTGCGGACGATGAGTATTATGAAAAAATCACGGATGCGATTCGCGATGACCTCCCTTACGGCGTGGAGTGGCAGGAGTGTGATTTGAGCCGCAAGCAGGAGGATGCGTCGTTTTATGCGTTGTATCCGAAGCTGACCGGTGAGATCAGGAATCGGGATTATTTGAATGAAATCATCGAAAAGCAGGCGCTTCTTTATAAAAATTACTGTCAGATGTACGTCGAACAGGCGGGCTTTGATTCCTGTCACATCCAGTGCTTTGGCTATGTCACGAACATGGACAGCGAGCATCTGAGTGTTGTGTTCGATCAGAAGTTTTATCTGAATAACCAGAGCATGCCGGGACTGTCTGCGATCAATATCGATGTGGAGACAGGGACAATCCTGAAAAAAGAACAACAGTTTAACTATTCGACGCGACTGGCAGAACGATTCCGCAAACAGTGCCAAAAACAGAACGGTCTGGAACTGTCAGAAAACGAGTGGCCGACGGAGATGCTCCGGAAACTTCTTTCCTCGGATGGAGGTATTTTCTTCTATACGCCGGTCGGCCTGGAAATCGGGTTTAACTATAATGGCGTGAACAATCAGTTTGGATGGATGACGGCGACGATAAAGGACTACGAGGACTATCTGAAAAAAATGTAAAGCGGCAGGGGATCGCCCGGTTCCGTTATGGAGCGTGGGCGATCCCCTGCGTTGACGATTTATAGCATTGCACCGAAATCGGTCACGATCACCTGTCCCGTGATGGCGCGGGATTCGTCACTTGCGAAGAAAAGGATCACGTTGGCAACATCCTCTGCGGTGCAGGACGGTGTCTTTAAATTGCTGTGAGCAGCCATTGCGCCGATCATATCCGGGTCGAGCACGGCAGGATCAGTTCCGGTCGTCATCGGTGTGATGATATTCCCGGGGCAGATCGCATTGCAGCGGATGCCGGTCTGCTGGAAACGGAGCGCAGTGTGCTTGGTCACACCGATCACGGCAGCCTTGGAAGCGACATAAGCGGCCCCACCGCAGCCTTTTACGCCTGCTACGGAAGCGACGTTGACGATCGAAGCGCCCGACTGCATTCGTCTGGCAGCAGCACGCATACAGCGCATGGTTCCTTTCTGGTTCGTCTCAACAATGCGGTCGAGATCTTCATCCAAAAAGCGGTCGATTGGTTTTAAGCCGGTTTCCAGAATTCCGGCATTGTTGATGAGAATATCAATTTTACCGTATTTTTTCAGGACCAGCTCCATGAGCCCTTCGGGATCCTCCGGTTTGGAAATATCGGTGGAGACAGCAAAAGCTTCGCCGCCGGCGGCTTTAATTTCCTCGGCAACCTTCGTCAGGGCGGCCTCCCTGCGGGCGGTGATGACAACAACAGCCCCCTCTTTTGCAAACAATTTGGCGGTCGCTTCCCCGACACCGGAATTTCCGCCGGTGATGACAGCTACTTTTCCTTTCAAACGATCCATACAGTACCCTCCTTGTCTGTTTGATAATTTTATTATACTATTTTCAGACAGGGGAGGCAATCCTGAACTGTACCTCAAAAGATACCGGGGAAAGGCTGTTCAGACCGGTGTTTTTATGATATGCTGAAAAAACAGACTGCTATTCATACGAAGAATTTCTGGGGAAATGCATGCCGCGCATGAACCGTAACTTCTGTTGTTGACAAAATCGAACAAATGTTTTATGATAATACCAGAACATCCGTTCTTATGTAGAAGGAGACAGCATGGAAAGAGAAGAAAAATTAAAAGCGCTCGACGCAGCGATTGCAAAGCTTGAAAAAGAATATGGCAAGGGAGCAGTGATGAAGCTCGGCGACCCTGCCTCTCAGATGAATGTGGAGACGATCCCGACCGGTTCCCTGAGCCTGGATATTGCACTGGGACTGGGCGGAATCCCTAAGGGACGTGTTATCGAGATCTACGGACCGGAATCCAGTGGTAAGACGACGGTTACCCTGCATATGATCGCAGAAGTACAGAAAAACGGCGGAATCGCCGGATTTATCGACGCAGAGCATGCGCTCGACCCTGTTTATGCGAAGAACATCGGCGTAGATATCGATAACCTTTATATTTCCCAGCCGGACAACGGCGAACAGGCGCTGGAAATCGCGGAGACGATGGTTCGCTCCGGCGCGATCGATATCGTTGTTGTGGACTCTGTTGCAGCTTTGGTACCCAAGGCGGAGATCGAGGGCGACATGGGCGACAGCCATGTAGGCCTGCAGGCGCGTCTGATGTCCCAGGCACTGAGAAAGCTGACCGGTGTCATCAGCAAGTCCAACTGTACCGTGGTATTTATCAACCAGCTGCGTGAGAAGGTCGGCGTTATGTTCGGTAACCCTGAGACAACGACTGGCGGACGTGCGTTGAAATTCTACGCTTCGATCCGTATGGATGTGCGCAGAATCGAATCCTTAAAGCAGGGCGGTGAAGTGGTCGGCAACCGTACCCGTGTCAAAGTTGTTAAAAACAAGATTGCGCCTCCGTTCAAGGAAGCGGAATTTGATATCATGTTCGGAGAAGGTATTTCCGTTGTCGGGGATATCCTGGATCTGGCAGCGAACATCAACGTCGTGAACAAGAGCGGCGCATGGTATGCTTACGAGGGCAATAAGATCGGTCAGGGACGTGAGAATGCCAAAAGCTACTTAAAGGATCATCCGGACATCTGCGAGGAGATCGAGGAGAAGGTACGCGAGCATTACGGCCTGAAGAGAAAAACACCTGCAGACGCAGCAGCAAAGTCTGAGAAAGCTGCGACAGGCAAAGTAGAGAAGTCTGGTGCAGACGCAAAAGAACAGAGCCTGACAGAAAAGGAGTAAGACGTACATGACAGTGACCCGGATAGAAGAATTGTCCCGGTCCCGCTGCAAAATATATTTAGAGGACAGTTTCGCCTTTGTATTATACAAAGGCGAACTTCGTTTATTCGGGGTGCGGGAACAGGAAGAGCTTTCAGAAGAATCCTATCGGGAGATCATGCAGGAGGTGCTGCCCAAACGGGCGACGCTGCGCTGTATGAACCTTTTGCAGAGCAGAGCGTATACGGAGAGCAAACTGCGCAGCAAATTAAAAGAGGGCGGTTATCCGCAGGAAAGCATCGACAGCGCGCTCGCTTATGTAAAATCCTATCATTATGTGGATGATCTGCAGTTTGCAAAGGATTACATCGTTAATCAGGCGGGAAAAAAGAGCAAACGCGTGTTGGAACAGGATCTGATCGCAAGAGGCGTTTCGAGGAATGAAATAGAAGCAGCATTTGCAGAAGCGGCAGAAAAGGGGGATGGACCGGACGAACTTGCGCTCGCGCGGATGTGGCTTGCCAAAAAGCGTTACGATCCTGCGCAGGCAGACTTTGCAGAGAAGCGGAAGGCGGCGGCTTTTCTGTATCGCAAGGGCATCAGCGCAGAAACCGTCAGAAAAGCCATGGAGCTGGCGGAAGAATAAACTACAGGGGCACCGATTTGTGCAGAATGGCACGGAATTACTTGACATCTGTGGTGGAATTGTATAAAATTGAGATGTTGTAAAATTGTTTATAAGAATGGGAATGAACATTCTATAACTGATATTGCACAATGAAAATTAAATAAGGAGGTGCTCCTGGAATGATGGTGCCAATCGTTATAACAGCAATTGTTACCCTGCTGATTGCTGTTCCGGTTACCGCACTGATCGCCTCTGCGCAATGTAAAAAGGGAATTGAGCAGAAGATCGGCAATGCGGATGACAAAGCCAGAGAAATCATTGATGAAGCGTTAAAGACTGCAGAAGCGAAGAAACGGGAAGGACTGCTGGAGGTGAAGGAGGAATCCATTCGTACCAAGAACGAACTGGATCGCGAGATCAAGGAACGCAGAGCCGAGGTTACCCGGTACGAACGCCGCGTGCAGCAGAAGGAAGAGAACATCGACAAGAAGACCGATGCGATCGAGAAGAAAGAAGCTTATCTGGCGAAGCGGGAAGAGGAGATGCGGAAGCAGAAGGAAGAGATTTCCCGATTGAACGAGCAGCGTGTCCAGGAACTGGAAAGAATCTCTGGTTTGACCTCCGACCAGGCAAAGGAATATTTGCTGAAAATTGTTGAAGATGATGTGAAGCATGAATCGGCCAAGATGATCAAGGAAATGGAACATCGGGCCAAAGAGGAAGCTGACAAGAAAGCGAAAGAATATGTGGTCAATGCGATTCAGAAATGTGCTGCAGATCATGTATCCGAAGCGACGATTTCTGTCGTACAGCTTCCCAGCGATGAAATGAAGGGGCGTATCATCGGACGGGAAGGACGTAATATCCGTACCCTTGAAACCCTGACCGGCGTTGATCTGATTATCGACGACACACCGGAAGCAGTTGTGCTTTCCGGCTTCGATCCGATCCGCAGAGAGGTTGCGCGGATTGCACTGGAGAAGCTGATTGTAGATGGACGTATCCATCCTGCCAGAATCGAAGAGATGGTAGAAAAGGCACAGCGTGAAGTAGAGACAATGATTAAAGAAGAGGGCGAGGCCGCTGTACTGGAAGTCGGCGTACACGGTATTCATCCGGAACTTGTCAGACTGTTAGGTAAGATGAAATTCAGGACGAGCTACGGTCAGAACGCATTGAAGCATTCGATCGAGGTAGCACATCTGTCCGGTCTGCTTGCTGCAGAGCTGGGACTGGATGTCCGTCTTGCAAAACGTGCAGGTCTGCTGCATGATATCGGTAAGGCAGTGGATCACGAAATGGAAGGCTCTCATATTCAGCTGGGCGCTGAGCTCTGTCGGAAATACAAAGAGTCCGCGACAGTCATCAATGCGGTGGAATCCCACCACGGCGATGTAGAGCCGACCTCTCTGATTGCCTGTATTGTACAGGCTGCTGATACAATTTCTGCAGCTCGTCCGGGTGCAAGAAGAGAGACGCTGGAAACCTATACCAGCAGACTGAAACAATTAGAAGACATTTCCAACAATTTCAAAGGTGTAGATAAATCCTTTGCCATTCAGGCGGGCAGAGAGGTTCGGGTTATGGTAGTTCCTGAGCAGATTTCCGATGCGGATATGGTACTCCTGGCACGGGATATTTCCAAGCAGATCGAAGCAGAGCTGGAATATCCGGGACAGATCAAGGTCAATGTGATCAGAGAGAGCCGCGTAACGGACTACGCGAAATAAGTAACGCTAAAAGGCGCGAAACCTATGTAAATATATTATTTACAAGGCTTCGCGTTTTTTTTATTATATTGATATAGAATAATACCAGGCATCAAAGTCGGAGCTTTTGCCCCGACCTCATAGGATCAAAAAGGGTGATGTGTTATGAAAAAACTGGGGAAGCTTCTCCGCAATATGCTGCTTGTCTGCGGCGTGCTGTTTATCATCGTTCTGCTTTTGCCGGATGACGAAGAAATGCCTGCAGATCAGGAACAGACGAGCGTAGAGACGGCGTCAGGTATAGGGACACAGACGGGCACTGAGACTGCATCAGGCGCAGAAACGCTGGTGGGTGCAGAGCATGCGGCGGGTGCAGCGGAGAATTCCTTTCCGGAAGATATGGTAAAGGAGAAACAGACAGAGATAAAAGGCGATGGAAAGGACCAAGCGACCGTATTTGTCTATATGAATGGTTCGGATCTGGAATCGGAGGACGGAGAGGCAACGGAGGATCTTTGTGAGATGCTTGCGGCGAACATCAGCAGCCAGGTCAATGTCCTCGTGGAGACGATCGGCACAAAAAGCTGGTCAAAAAGGCTTGGAATTGCCTCCGATCACACGCAGCGTTATAAGGCGGAAGCCGGGAACCTGGTGCTTGTGGATGACAGCCTCGGACAGCTGGATTGTACATCGCCTGATACGCTTGCTGATTTTATTTCCTGGGGCGCAGAAAATTATCCGGCAAACCGTTATATCTTGATTTTCTGGGATCACGGTGCAGGACCGGTATACGGATTTGGATATGACGAACACCAGTCGGAGGATTCGGTGCTTACGATCGATGAGATCCAGACGGCAATCCGCCAGAGCGGGATTTACTTTGATATCATCGGCATGGACAGCTGCATTATGTCTTCGTTAGAGCTTTGCTGTGCCATGTACAATTATTGCGATTACATGATTCTGTCGGAGGATTTTGAATCCGGCTACGGCTGGTCGTACACGGGATGGCTGGACGCCCTGTCGGAGAACACCAGCATTTCCTCTGAGGAGCTTGGGAAAATCATCGTGGATGACATGATCGCAGAGAATGAAGAAAACGGCGAGGGGTCTTCCACGCTGGCGCTGATCGACGAATCCTACATGAAGGTGCTCTATACCGCGTGGGCTGATTTTGCCTATGCAAACGAGCCTGCGCTGCTGGGGGAAAATTACAGTATGCACGTCCGGGGCGGCAGGCGCGCTCATCCTGTTTTGCGGGAAAAAGGGCTGTTTGATTTTCTGTTTGACGAGGATGGAGATTATTCCATGTCAGACTATTATATAACGGATATCATGGCAGTGGCGCAGAATATCGAATCCAAAGAGACAGAGGCACTGGCGGCTGCGGTAAACCTTTCCATCTGCTATTTTAATTGTACGGACGACGAGGTTGGAATGACTGGACTGTCTGTCACGCTGCCTTATGGGGATTCTGAGTTTTATGGATATCTCTATCCGGTTTTTACCGGTGTGGGGATGGACGCCGACTATGTCGGCTGGCTGGAAAAATTCGTCTATGCCGAGGGTTATAACGATTACTATGATTATGAATCGTGGTATGAGGACGACTGGGAAGGCTGGGACGACTATGAAGACGACTGGGATTGGATCGACTGGCTGTTCTTTGAGGATGACGACTATTGGGAGGATGACAGCTGGGACGAATGGGGAAGCGATCAGTCCTGGGCAGAGTTTGGAAACGGCAGGTCAGATTGCATGAGAAAGCAGATTGCATGCTAAAAGAATAAACAGTAAAAAATAAAAAGGAGGAGCTATCATGGGAATTTTTTCAAACAGGGACAACAAAAAAGGGTATTGCGTGTTTTGTGGAAAGGAGCTGTCGGATGGAAAATGCACAGCCTGTGGGCGGGAAGCAAAAGAGGTGGTTTCACTTTCTTCCCTGAACTGGCAGAAGGTGCCGATGGAAGTGGCAGACGCCCTCGGGGAGCAGAAAAAACAGCTGTTCGGGAATCCTTTGTACACCGTAAAGGAAATGATCACAAACGGGGATCTTTTTATCGCAGATATTCATTTTGACGCGGTATATGAGGAAGAATTTGACCGTTCCGACGATGACGAAGGTAAGAGCGAGTATTCGTACTATGTACAGTTTTCTACCCCGGAGCTTGCCCCGTGCGACAGAGACTGCGAGACGTCGGCTGGTCAGTATGACAGGGTGGAGGAGCTGTTGAAAAACGGGCAGCACGAAGGAAAAATCCTGTGGGGACGAAAAAAGAAGTCCAACTATTATTACGCATTTGCTCCAAAGAATGGGGACATCACGGCGATGCTGGGAAAACGGCTGCTGGAAAACTTTATCTGTTACGGAGAGAGCACGGAAAAACGCAAGCTGGCACCCAAGGGCGGCGCTGGAAATACCACCTATGATAAGGTATTCGACGCGATCTGGGACAATACGATCGGAAAGCTTTAACGGTTGATTTCTAAAATATCACGGCATATAATCAAAGCATCAGGAAATCAGATGTAAAGGCTGATTTGCCCCGGTAGAAAATATTTTAAGAAATGAGCATCTTGTACCTTGGACGGGTGGGATGCTTATTTCTATGCAGAGGAGAAGTCAACATGGCAGAGGAATTTAAACGGCTGGATCGAAAGCTGGTCTATCACGGAACGATCATCGATTATTACAGGGACACCATTCAGGTTCCGAACGGGAACATCGCAGAATGGGATTTTATCGGGCATAAGGGCGCGGCTGCGGTCGTTCCTGTACGAGAGGATGGAAAGCTTCTGATGGTGCGTCAGTGGCGCAATGCTCTCGACCGTTATACGCTGGAAATCCCGGCGGGCGGATTAAACGGCGCAGACGAGCCGCCGATGCTGGCTGCCGCGCGTGAGCTGGAAGAGGAGACGGGATATCATTCTGAAAATCTGACGCATCTTTTAAGTCTGCGGACGACCGTTGCGTTCTGCAATGAAAAGATCGAAATCTATGTTGCGCAGGATTTAAAGCCGACCCATCAGCATTTGGACGAGGATGAATTTATCGATGTCTATGCATATTCGGTCGATGAGCTGTGTGAAATGATCTATTCCGGAAAAATCGAGGACGGCAAGACAATCGCGGCAATCATGAGCTATAAGGCGAAATACGAAAAATAGCGCAGCACGGTACTGCATAGAAGCGCCAAGGGGTGCGTGATACCTTTCACAGTACCAATTGAAAAAAATGCAAAATTCCCCCAGCAGCCGCATAGATTACAACGAGCGGATGCGCAGACAGCGTCACGGTAGGTGCAGCAGTTCATGCCGTGACGCTGTTGCTATCTGTCGGCTTATGCCGGCGCTGTTAAAAATATAAAAACGGGGAATGCGATGTCTTTTTGGAAACGGTTCGGGCAGCAGGAAAAGAGATTGGGGGCGGTGCTTCTTCTGGCGGGATTTCTGGCGGGAATCGCCTGCGTGTGCTTTTTTCCGGGGCTATTTGTGAAAAATCAAGGCTTTCTGGATGCGGATACGCTGTCGGAAATTTCAGAATGGGACATGAACCGGACGGGACTGTTTTTATACTGCCTGCAAAAAAGGCTTGGGATAACAGTTCTGTTCGTGTTGCTTGCACTCTCTGGGGCAGGGATGATCTGTCTGATTGTGCTTGCAGTAGGGAGCGGACTGGCGGCAGGGATGATCCTGACGGTGCTGTCGCTGCGCTATGGAATCCGGGGGAGCTTCTTTTTCCTGGCGGCGCTGGTTCCACAACAGGCGGTGCTGGTTCCGGGCTACTGTATGCTGCTGGAATGGTGCCTGCACAAAAAAGCTGCGTCGGGCGTGTGGATTTCCCTGGCGGTGATTGGAATCGGCTGTGCGGTAGAAGGGTATGTCAATCCATTTATTTTAAAAGCCGTGATGCGTCTGTTTTGGGGATAGGAGACACAAAATGCCAAATCAAGATATGGTGGAACTGGTATTTCCCGTACCGCTATCTGGTATTACCTGAAAATATGCCGAAAAATCGCCTGAAAATGCGGAAATTTCAACATTGCTTTTCTGAAATTCATTGTATATAATGATTCCACACGACCGATACGGTCAAAAGAAGGGAAAGCAGAGGGATGGAAGCACAGATTGAGTCATTTATTGAATATTGCCATAATGTAAAAGGAACCTCCCGGAATACGGAGCTTTCCTATCGGCGAGATCTGTATCAGCTGGCAGATTTTCTGCGTGCCCAATATCAGATGACCAGGGTAGAGGATCTGACTGCGACGGCATTGTATGGTTATATCCGTTTTCTGGAAAAAAAGCAGAGAAAAGCTGCGACGATTTCCCGCAATATCGCATCGATTCGGGCATTTTGCCATTATCTGGTGCGGGAGGGCGTGCTGATGATGGATGTGTCGGAGACGCTTAAAGCCCCTCGGGTGGAAAAGAAGCTGCCCGGCGTGCTGAGTCCGGAAGAGGTGGAACGACTGATGGATGCGGTGCAGGGAACGAGTCCGAAGGAGCTTCGGGACAAAGCAATGCTGGAGCTTTTGTATGCAACCGGTATCCGCGTATCGGAGCTGATCGGTCTGAAGCTTTCGGATGTAAATTTAACACTGTCCTTTTTGTTCTGTATGGAACAAAACCGCCAGCGTACGGTTTTGTTTGGAAATAAAGCGAAAGCAGCGCTGGAAGCGTATCTGCAGCATGGCAGACAGGCTCTGGTAGCGGAGGAAACGCAGCAGGCACTGTTTGTCAACTGCGCAGGAAAGCCGATGAGCCGTCAGGGCTTCTGGAAGCTGCTAAAAGGCTATGCGCAGCGCGCGGGAATCACGGAAGAGGTCACGCCGCATACTTTGCGCCACTGCTTTGCGGCACATCTGGTTGCAAACGGCACAAACCTGCAGAGCGTGCAGGAAATGCTCGGACATGCCGACATCTCTACAACGCAGATTTATATCAATGTGAATCAGGAACAAATCCGGGAAGAAAAAAGGCTCATCCTTTAGGGTGAGCCTTTTTAGACGACTGTATATTTTTGCTTCTGCGGACAGAATATCTGGTGAGCCTGCAAGCCGCTGTTTTGGAGACAGGTGATATTTAGTAATTCAGCTCCGCCAGATCGTAGATGAGACGCTCGGAAGCTTCCCAGCCGAGGCAGGCGTCTGTGATGGACTTTCCATAAACGCCGCCGCCAACCTTCTGGTTGCCTTCTTCGATATAGCTCTCGATCATAACGCCTTTGACGAAGTTGTGGATGTCGGGGCTTAAATGACGGCTGTGCATCACCTCTTTGACGATTCGAACCTGCTGGTCAAACTGCTTGTTGGAGTTGGAGTGGTTGGAATCGATAATGCAGGCGGGGTTCTTTAAATCACGCTCGTTGTAAAGACCGAGCAGGATCTGCAGATCTTCGTAATGATAGTTGGGAATGTTGCGTCCGTGCTTGCTCGTCGCGCCGCGCAGGACGGTGTGGGCGAGGTCGTTGCCGTTTGTCTGCACTTCATAGCCGCGGTAGATGAATCTGTGCGGATGCTGTGCGGCATAAACGGAGTTCAGCATAACGGAGAAGTCACCGCTGGTGGGGTTCTTCATGCCAGACGGAAGATCAAAGCCACTAACCGTCAGACGGTGCTGCTGATCCTCTACGCTGCGGGCGCCGATTGCCACATAGGACAGAATATCGGATACATAGCCCCAGTTTTCGGGATAGAGCATTTCATCGGCAGCGCTGAGACCGGTTTCGGACAGCGCGCGGATGTGCATATGGCGCATCGCGATCAGACCGTGCAGGAAATCCTCTTTTTTTTCGGGGTCGGGCTGATGAACAATACCCTTGTAGCCGTCGCCGGTGGTACGGGGCTTATTGGTGTAAATTCTCGGAATCAGGATCAGGCGGTCGGATACCTTGTCGTTGACTTTTGCAAGACGGTGGATATAATCGCAGACCGCATCCTCGTTATCTGCAGAGCAGGGACCGATGATGACTAACAGCTTGTCGCTTTTACCGGTGAGGACGTCGCGGATTTCAGCGTCACGCTTCTGCTTGATTGGAACCAGAGAATCCGGAACCGGATACTGCTCCCGGATTTCATCGGGAGTAGGAAGTTTTCTGATATAATCGAAACTCATGACTTTTCTCCTTCGCAGGCGGTGCCGATGAAGCACCATTCTCTTTCCGGCTGCATATTTATGCAGAACGGAAGCGGTTTTCATTATAGTATAGGAAAAACGCAGGCGCAAGCCAATTTTATGATTTCGTACCAGTTTCCATGTAGCTTTCCGCGGGCAGATTTCATGCTCGCATGAAAATCTGCTTACGGAAAGCTACAGAGGGAGCGCCGCTTTATGAGCAAAAATAGCTGCAAAGCAGCGGAGAGCATCGAAGATGCGGTTTTGCGAATGGCGCGGGAAACTGTGCAAATAGCGCGGGAAACTGGTTGCTGATGCGCGAAAAACATTCAATTCACTTATGCCGCCGCGACAAAACAAAAAACAGCGCTGCTGCGCAGAGTATCGTCAGGAGCACCTGCCCGAAGAGCATGCCCTGGAACAGTCCGGGAATGCCGGAGAGCGGCAGGATGAAAAAAACGAAGAACAGCCGCACGGCGAGGGACAGGATTTGGAACAGAAAAGTACAGCCTGTTTTTCCGAGCCCGTTTAAAATCGAAAGCAGCGTCGTATTCAGGTACAGAAACGGGCAGAGAAAACAAAACATCCGAATCAGCTGACCGGCAAGCACGCTTCCAAACAGCGCAGAGCCGATGAAATTTCCGCACAGAGAAAAGGCGGCAGTACAGCCGACACCGATGAGAAGACAGAAGCGGGTGCACTGGAAAATGGCACTGTAGATGGCGCTCTGGTTATTCGAGGCGTCCGCACGGGAGATGGTCGGCATGAGCAGGACAGCAATCGAATTGGTCAGCGCGCCGGGAAACAGGATGCAGGTCATCGCCATGCCGGTGTATACGCCATAAGCAGAAAGCGCCTGATGGGAGGAATAGCCAAACAGCTGCAGGCTGACCGGGATGCGGGAGGATTCGATTGTTCCGAGCAGATGCAGGCAGACCCGCGTGGCGCACAGGGGTGCAGCGAAGGAAAACAGTCTGGAAAACAGCTCCGGCAGGGGGAGGTTGAGCGGAAGGCTTTCGGGCAGTTTTTTCGAAAAATGGATTCTTGCGGCAAAAACGGAAACCACCATGGAAGCGCATTCCCCGATGACAAGTCCGACTGCGGCGAGCTGAATCGTACAGGAAAGTCCGCGAGCTGTCGCATACTGCCAAAAAAGCATGACGCTGCCGACGCGGAAGCACTGTTCAAAAACCTGACAGAACGCCGGAAGAAAGGATTTTCGGATGCCGTAATAATAGCCGTTGATACACGAATGGATACAGGCGGCGGGAAAGGAGAGGGCGGCGATTTTTAAAAGCGGCGCACAGCGCGTTTCTTTTAATAAAAAGTCGGAAATAAAATCAGCCTCCCGCCAGACAAAGAGCGTGCAGAGGCACGAAAGGACGAACGAGACGGACAGACCGGTAAGCAATATCCTGCGTTTGGCGTAGATTGCTGCTTCCGGTTCTGCGGCGGTAAATTTGGAGATCGAACTCTGGATGGCAGAGGTACACAGCGCAAAGGAAAGAGCGAGCACCGGACTGATCAGCTCATAGATGCCCATTTGCTCCGCACCGAAGGTGCGGGAGAGGAAAATCCGGTAAAAAAAGCCGATAATGCGGCTGAAAACTCCGGCGGCAGTCAGCAAAAGAGCGCCCTTCAACAGATGATTTTTATACATGGCAAAAAACGTCCCGGGAATCCTTACTGAAAGTATACGCGCAGGAACAAGGTGACAGAACTGCCCCTGCAGTGCCGCATATGTGTGGATCAAAAAAGCGTCACCACGCGTATCGGTGCGAAAAGCTGCAGTATGCATAAAACAGTTGCGCCGCCTGTTGTTTTACGGTATACTTTCGGTGTCGAAATTGTTTTCAATAACCTAATACACAGGAGAGGATGGTTGTTTTTGATGAGCACAGACAGATATACAAGCCCGTTATCGGAACGGTATGCAAGCCGCGAAATGCAGTTCATTTTTTCTCAGGATATGAAGTTCCAGACCTGGAGAAGACTCTGGATTGCGTTGGCAGAGACAGAAAAGGAACTCGGACTTCCGATCACACAGGAGCAGATCGATGAGCTGAAAAGCCATGCGACTGATATCAACTACGATGTGGCAAAAGCGCGCGAGAAGGAAGTGCGCCATGACGTTATGAGTCATGTGTATGCCTACGGTGTACAGTGCCCGAAGGCGAAGGGCATTATCCATCTGGGAGCAACCTCCTGCTATGTAGGGGATAATACCGATATTATTATTATGGCAAAGGCCCTCGAGCTGGTTCGCAAAAAGCTGTTAAATGTCATCCGCGAGCTGGCAGATTTTGCAGACAAGCAGAAGGACCTGCCGACACTGGCATTTACCCATTTTCAGCCCGCGCAGCCTACGACAGTCGGTAAACGCGCCTCTCTGTGGCTGCAGGAGTTTTACATGGATCTGTGCGATCTGGACTATGTAAAGGATTCCCTGCGTCTGCTTGGTTCCAAGGGTACGACCGGTACACAGGCATCTTTCCTGGAATTGTTTGCGGGAGATCAGGAAAAGGTGGACCGCCTCGACCCCATGATCGCTGAAAAATTAGGCTTCCCCGGTTGCTATCCGGTATCCGGACAGACCTATTCCCGTAAAGTTGATACCAGAGTGATGAATGTGTTGGCCGGCATTGCAGCCAGTGCACACAAGATGTCCAACGATATCCGTCTGTTGCAGCATCTGAAAGAAGTGGAAGAACCCTTCGAAAAAAATCAGATCGGCTCCTCCGCGATGGCATATAAGAGAAACCCGATGCGCAGCGAAAGAATTGCATCTCTGTCCAGATATGTGATGGTGGACGCGTTAAATCCTGCGATCACATCTGCTTCCCAGTGGTTTGAGCGCACGCTGGACGATTCGGCGAACAAGAGAATTTCCATTGCGGAAGGCTTCCTTGCGATTGACGGCATTCTGGATCTTTGCATGAACGTCGTAGACGGCCTGGTTGTATATCCGAAAGTAATTGAGAAGCGCCTGCGCAGCGAGCTGCCGTTTATGGCGACCGAAAATATCATGATGGACGCAGTAAAGGCAGGCGGTGACAGACAGGAGCTGCATGAGAGAATCCGTGAGCTTTCCATGGAAGCAGGACGCAGAGTAAAAGAAGAGGGTGCAGACAACCAGCTGATGGCGCTGATCGCACAGGACGAAATGTTCCATCTCGACGAGGCTGCCCTGGAAGCTTCCCTTGAGCCCTCCAAATATGTCGGCTGCAGCGCGCATCAGGTAGAGCGCTTCTTGAACGACGTGATCCGTCCGGTGTTAAAAGAAAATGAAGCGGATCTTGGTATGAAGGCGGAAATTAACGTATAAGATATACTTATGAGAAATATAAAATTTATTGATTTTACTTATATAAAAAATCTGCTATACTGAATCAGTAAGATGACATATGCGCTGATGGGACAGCGCACATAAAGGGATGCCGCTTTTGGCGGCAGAATGAGAGGAAAAATGGTTAAAGCAGTAGTAGGTGCAAACTGGGGCGATGAAGGAAAAGGCAAGATTACAGACATGCTTGCGAAGGAAGCGGATATTGTCATCCGTTTTCAGGGCGGTGCAAATGCCGGACATACGATTGTCAACGATTACGGCAAATTTGCGCTTCACACACTGCCGTCTGGCGTGTTCTACAGCCATATTACCAACATCATCGGCAACGGTGTTGCACTGGATATTCCAAAAGTATTTAACGAGGTCAACCAGCTGGTAGAGCGGGGCGTACCGGCACCGCATCTGATGATTTCCGACAGAGCACAGGTGGTAATGCCCTATCATATTTTACAGGATACCTATGAAGAAGCACGTCTGGCAGGTAAGTCCTATGGCTCCACCAAGTCCGGTATTGCGCCGTTTTATTCCGACAAGTTCGCAAAGATCGGTTTCCAGGTCAGCGAGCTGTTTGACGACGAGGTGCTGGAAGAAAAGGTGCAGAAGGTCTGCGAACTCAAAAATGTCCTGTTCGTGAATTTGTATCATCAGGAACCGCTCGATCCCAAAGAGCTGTTAAATACCCTGCATGAATACCGCGACATGGTAGCTCCTTATGTGGGCAACGTGTCCGAGTTCTTATATCAGGCGGTCAAAGAAGGCAAAAACATCCTGCTGGAAGGTCAGCTGGGTACGATGAAAGACCCTGACCACGGCATTTACCCGATGGTAACGTCTTCTTCCACACTGGCAGCATACGGCGCAATCGGCGCAGGCATTCCGCCTTATGAAATCAAAAAGATTATTGCCGTTACCAAGGCATATTCCTCCGCAGTCGGTGCAGGTGCATTTGTTTCTGAAATCTTCGGTGACGAAGCGGATGAGCTGAGAAGAAGAGGCGGCGACGGCGGCGAATTCGGCGCGACAACCGGTCGTCCGAGAAGAATGGGCTGGTACGACTGCGTTGCTTCCCACTACGGATGCAGACTGCAGGGCGCGACCGACGTTGCGCTGACCGTTCTGGACGTTCTGGGTTATCTGGATGAAATTCCGGTTTGCGTCGGCTATGAAATCGACGGTCAGGTGACAAAGGAGTTCCCGGTTACCTGCAAGCTGGAAAAAGCGAAGCCTGTATACGAGGTTCTGCCCGGCTGGAAATGCGATATCCGTGGCATCCGGACCTATGAAGAGCTGCCGGAAAACTGTCGCAAGTACATTGAGTTCATCGAAAACCAGATCGGCTATCCGATTACAATGGTATCCAACGGCCCTGGCAGAGATGACATCATCTACAGAAACAGCCCGCTGGCATAAGACAGTTCCCAAGAACCCTGGATGATTTTCCACAGGCAGGTTTGCCTGCAAGCGCGAAAGCGACAAGGAAACTTCCTGGATGACAGAAATTCTAAAATCCCTTATAATAGAGTCATGGCTCATTGCCTCATTTTCGGGCGGCGGCCATCGACTCTGTGATAGGGGATTTTTTTGATGACAGCAAATCTGGAATATTATCGTGTTTTTTATTATGTGGCACGCTGCAGCTCAGTGACAAAGGCGGCGGCAGCACTTTCCTTGTCCCAGCCAGCGGTCAGCCAGAGCATCCGGCAGCTGGAAAAGGCCCTCGGCAGCAGCCTGTTTGTGCGCAGCGCCCGTGGAATCAGCCTGACGGCGGAAGGAAAAATCCTGTACGAATATGTGGAAAAAGGGTATAGCGCATTTCTTGCCGGGGAAAAGCGGCTGTCGCAGATGCAGAACCTGGAATGCGGTGAAATTACGATCGGGGCGTCCGACATGACGCTGCGTTTTTTTCTGTTGCCCTATCTGGAACGGTTCCATGAAAAATATCCGGGGGTGCGGTTTCAGATCACGAATGGTCCGACGCCTGCGACGATGGGACTTTTAAAAGAGAAAAAGATCGATTTTGGAGTTGTATCCGGTCCGCTGGAAAAGCAGGAGGGTGTCCGCCTGATGCCGGTGCGTAAAATTGAAGATATTTTTGTGGCGGGACGAAACTTTCTGGAATATACCCGTCAGAAACAACCGCTTTCCGTCCTGGAAAAAGTGCCGCTTATCATGTTGGATCAGGATACAAGCACAAGACGTTATGTCCAGCGTTTTTTGAAGCAGAGAAAGGTGTTCGTCCACCCGGAGTTCGAGCTTGCAACGAGTGATATGATCGTGCAGTTTGCCTTGAGAAACCTCGGTGTCGGAAGCGTTGTGCGCGATTTTGCCAAAAAGGAGCTGGACAGCAGAGAGCTGATAGAGTTAAAATTGGAAGAGCAGCTGCCGCAGCGGGAGTTTTTCGTCGTGACGGAGGAAAAAGGCAGCAGCAGTCTGGCGGCGCAGGAACTTTTGCGGATGCTGTCAGAAACAGCAGAAGAAAATGAGGGAGGCGATCGGATATGATCAGAACAATTATCAGCGATATCGGAAACGTATTATCCGGTTTTACCTGGTACGATTTTTATAAAAGCAAGGGATATTCGGAAGAAATGGTGGAGCGTCTGGCAAAGGCGACGGTAGGGAGTGACATCTGGAAAGAATATGACCGCGGCGTCCTTTCCGAAGAGGAAATTTTGAACCGGTTTATTGCAAACGATCCGGAGCTGGAAGAAGACCTTCGCAAAACGCTGGCAAACGTCCACGGCATCATGGAGCGTTATGATTATGCGATTCCGTGGATTGAAGAGTTAAAGGCGAAGGGCTATCAGTTCCTGGTGCTGTCGAATTTTTCCAGAAAGGTGCTGCGTGAGTGCTGGAGCGAGCTGGATTTTCTGCCGTATGTGGATGGCGGCATCCTTTCGTGTCAGGATAAGCTAATCAAGCCGATGCCGGAAATTTATTCGCTGATTTTAAGCCGGTATCATTTAAAACCGGAGGAATGTGTCTTTATGGACGATATTTTGGAAAATGTGGAAGCTGCCCGCAGAGCCGGGATCAATGCCTTTGTATTTGAAAATCAGGAACAGGCAAAGCAGATGCTTCGGACGTTTGGAGTAGAGTAGGGTGAAACATAAGCGAGATCCCTTATGTTTCACACGGCTATTTATACCGGGCATCACAAAGCAGCGGTGAACGCAGAGCAGAGCTGGAAGTTCTGCCTGCGGAATGGAGAGTAACATGGTGAAACGATATATAACTCAGGGAAATCTGCTGATGGAGGTCAATCGGGCGGATGGCGGCTGCTGGGTGAACCTGGTTGCGCCGACCCTGGAAGAATGTGTGCAGATTGCACAGGAATTTCAGATTGACCTTGCGGATGTCCGCGCCGCGCTGGATGATGAGGAAAGCTCCCGTGTGGACGTCAGCAACGAATATTCCCTGATTTTATTCGACGTTCCGTCTGTGGAATACCGTCATCAGCGGGAAGCGTATACGACCATACCGCTCGGTCTGATCTTGGTGAACGATGTGCTGCTGACTGTATGTGCGGAAGCAACGCCGGTTCTGAAAAATTTTCTGGAAAATACGGTCAAGGAGTTCAGCACTAAAAAACAGATGCGCTTTATCTACCAGATTTTTTTGCGTTCCTGCATGCTGTATCAGTCTTATCTGCGCATTATCGACCGCAAGCGGAAGGAGATCGAGGCGCATATTGGGGACGATACGGAGGAAATGGAGCTGATCGACTTACATGAGCTGGAATCCAACCTCGTATACTTTGATACGTCGCTGCGTGCCAACAAGGTCGTACTGGATCGTCTGATGCGCTATAGCCGCATCAAGAAATACCCGGAGGATCAGGACCTTTTGGACGACGTTGTGGTCGAAAACCAGCAGGCGATCGAAATGACGCGGATCTACCGGGACATTATCCAGGGAACGAGAGAGCTGCTTTCCTCACTGATGGATAATCGCTTAAACAGCGCGATGAAATACCTTGCATCGATCACGATCGTCATGGCGATCCCGACGATAATTTCCGGCATTTACGGAATGAACGTTTCCGAAAAATGGATGCCGCTGGCCCATACGCCTTACGGTTTCGGGATTATCTGCGTGCTGATTTTAGTTGCATGCGTGATTACGATGAAAGTGCTGAAAAAGAGAAAGATGCTGTAGATGCGTAAAAAAGTGTGTACGAAAGCTGAAAAAGTGCTGCTGCCCGGGAAATAGTTGCCGGTGCAACAGCACTTTTGCGTTTTAGTTCTGCGCAGCATTTGCCTCGTCCTCGTTCTGCGTGCGGTCTGCGTCGGTCTGTCCGATATCGAAGGATGCGATCGTGTGCTTCTGCTCAAACTGCCCGTAAAGCCAGATGAAAATCCAGAGCAGGATCGGGACTGCAACCGTGCAGATCAGACAGCCGGAAAAGAGCCGCTGCCAACCGGGAAACGCAAAAATTGCGCTGAGGAGCGTGATGAGATAGAGCGCTGCTAAAAGGACGATACAAACAATGGCAGCGATTTGCTTTGCCGTTTTTTTCTTCTTCATAAGAGTCTCCATTCTGCCGTCGCAGGACGGCTGAAACAAATTCGATTCGGTACTTTACATTGCCGATGATAATGCTACAATATGCTTGATAGCATACATCAAAGAGGAGCGCTTTGCAAGCGCAGGAGGGAACAAAAGATGATATTTGAACCAATGGACAGAATTGTATTTGCAGGGGATTCGGTAACAGATATGGGAAGTGCACAGCCTGTGGGGGAAGGTTTGTTTGATAATGTAGGTCAGAGCTATGTGCGTATCATCGAGAACATGCTGAGCACCTGGTATCCGGAAGTGTATCTGCGTGTGACCAATTCCGGTGTTTCCGGCAACACGAGCAGAGATCTGCTGCAGCGTTTTGATTCGGATGTTGTTGCCTTAAATCCGGATTGGGTTTCGATCTGCATCGGCATCAACGACGTATGGAGACAGTTTGACAGCCCGGCGATTCCGGACGGACAGGTGATGCCCGAAGAATACGAAGCAAATCTGGAAAAAATGATTCTGTCGGTAAAAGGAAAAGTAAAGGGCATCTTTATTTTGACGCCTTATTATATGGAGCCTAATCCGCAGGACTGGATGCGCAAGAGAATGGACGAATACGGTGCGATCTGCAAAAAGCTGGCGGTAAAGCACGGCTGCTGTCTGGTTGATCTGCAGGAGGTATTCAACCGGTATTTTGAGTATCGTCATTCTTCCTATATTGCATGGGACAGAGTGCATCCGAACCTGATCGGCGCAACTGTAATCGCAAAAGCATTTTTATCCCACTGCGGTTTTGAATACGACCATCAGCCTGCAAAAAAAGAAACGCAGACCTGTTAAGCGGCAAAGTGTTCACAGATTTTTTGCTTGCACAAATCGGGGGTCTGGGCTATAATAATGCAAAGTATGGATGCCCGTGCAAAAATGGGCGTGCGAAATGCAAAGGGAGCAATCCCGTCAGAAATTTAATTGAGGTGAAGAAATATGGCATTATTACAGCAGTGGAGAGATATGGCATACGACCAGCAGGCTGACAAGGCTAAGCTGCAGCAGTTCTGGGCAATTTATTTTACAAAAGAAAAGGATATCTACGCAGAACTGTTAAAGAACCCGGACGAGCTGGTAAGAGGCACGGTTAAAGAGCTGGCTGAGAAATTCGGCGTGGATATTATGACCATGACCGGTTTTCTGGACGGCATCAACGACAGCTTAAAGGCTCCCAACCCGATCGAGGAGATGGAGGAGGATACCGTTGTAAACCTCGGCTTTGATAAGGCACTGCTTTATAAGAACATGGTAGCTGCAGACGCAGACTGGCTGTACGAGCTGGAAGAGTGGAACGACATCTTCGATGAAGAGACCAGAAAGAAACTCTACAAAGAGCAGAAGAGTTCTACCACCATCGTAAAGGAAGCAAAGATTTATCCCAATGATCCCTGTCCCTGCGGCAGCGGCAAGAAGTACAAAAAGTGCTGCGGCAAAAATAAATGATCAAAGGCTCTTTACAAATCGAAACAGATCGATTAAGATAAGGGCAGAATTTGATAAAAAGACAACGCGTGGAAGAGAAGAGTAATCCCGGAATCTGTATCAGAGAGAAACGCCGGTCTCTGCATTGCAGAGCTGTGCTGGAAGCGTTTTGACAGAGGTCTCGTATGAAAACCATCTCGGAGCGGTCCTTAATCGGACACGGTGATTCCGTTATCATCAAAAGAGCGGCAGACTGCTGTTGCAGATCTGCAAAATGGGTGGAACCGCGCTGAAGCGTCCCATGTACATCGCAAGGTGTGCATGGGACTTTTTTATCGTATAGGAAACTTCATTTCTAAACGATAAAAACGCTCCGCGAGGATGCGCACTCGGCGCAAGGGTAGATGGTTGCCGAAGCAACCGCGCCTCGGCGCGAGAATGTGCCAGGGCACACTCTTTTTTATCTATAGAGAGGACGAGATTCACAAAACTATGTGAAGATCGAATAAACAGGTTATTTTCAAAATTTTTAAGATAGAAAAAGGCGAAAGCCGGAAGGAGATACCATGAAGGTTACATTAAAAGACGGCTCTGTAAAAGAGTACGCACAGGCAATGTCTGTGATTGATATTGCGAAGGATTTGAGCGAAGGACTTGCGAGAGCGGCATGTGCCGGAGAAGTAGACGGAGAGGTTGTAGACCTGCGTACCGTTGTCGATCACGACGCTGCAGTCAACATTCTGACTGCAAAGGATGAAAAAGGTCTGTCTGCACTGCGCCACACCACCAGCCATGTAATGGCGCAGGCTGTAAAGCGCCTGTATCCCAACACAAAGCTGGCGATCGGTCCCTCTATCGCAGACGGTTTCTATTACGATATGGAGTTCGAAACTCCTCTGACCAGCGACGATTTTGAAAAGATCGAAGCAGAGATGAAGAAGATTGTCAAAGAGGATTTAAAGATCGAGCGCTTTACTCTGCCCAGAGAGAAAGCAATCGAATTTATGAAGGAGAAAGAAGAGCCTTATAAAGTAGAACTGATTGAAGATCTGCCGGAGGGCGAAGAAATCAGCTTCTATCAGCAGGGCGAATTTGTAGACCTGTGCGCAGGTCCTCACCTGATGAGCACCAAAGAAGTTGGCAAGGCATTCAAGATCATGAGCCTTGCAGGTGCATACTGGAGAGGCGACGAACACAACCAGATGCTGACCAGACTGTATGCAACCGCTTTTGCAAAGAAGGACGAGCTGGAAGCTTACATTACCATGATGGAAGAGGCGAAAAAGCGCGACCACAGAAAGCTGGGCAAAGAGCTGGGACTGTTTATGATGCATGAAGCAGGTCCTGGTTTCCCGTTCTTCCTGCCTAAGGGTATGGTATTAAAGAACACTCTGCTGGACTACTGGCGTGAAATCCACAGAAAAGCAGGTTATGTGGAAATCTCCACTCCTGTGATCTTAAACAGAAGTCTCTGGGAGACCTCAGGTCACTGGGATCATTATAAAAATAACATGTACACCACTGTAATCGACGGCGAAGATTATGCGATCAAGCCGATGAACTGCCCCGGCGGCGTTTTGGTTTATGCATCTGAACCCCGTTCTTACAGAGATCTGCCGCTGCGTATGGGCGAGCTTGGTCTGGTACACCGTCATGAAAAATCCGGTCAGCTGCATGGTCTGATGCGTGTGCGCTGCTTCACACAGGATGATGCCCATATCTTCATGACACCTGAGCAGATTAAGGACGAAATCAAAGGCGTTGCAGGACTGATCAACGAAGTTTATTCCCTGTTCGGCTTCCAGTATCATGTAGAGCTGTCCACCCGTCCGGAGGATTCCATGGGCAGCGACGAAGACTGGGAGATGGCAACAGACGCGCTGCGCAGCGCTCTGGACGAGCTGCAGCTTCCTTATGTAGTAAACGAAGGCGACGGTGCGTTCTACGGACCGAAGATCGACTTCCATCTGGTAGACTGTATCGGACGTACCTGGCAGTGCGGTACGATCCAGCTCGACTTCCAGCTGCCTCAGCGTTTTGAACTGGAGTACGTTGGAGCTGACGGCGAGAAGCATCGCCCGATCATGATCCACCGCGTAGTATTTGGTTCTATCGAGCGTTTCATCGGTATCCTGATCGAGCATTTTGCAGGCGCATTCCCGACCTGGCTGGCTCCGGTACAGGTTAAGGTGCTTCCGATTTCCGATAAATACATGGATTATGCACAGAACGTCCTGAACAAGCTGACAGAAGCAGGCATCCGCGCAGAAGTGGATACCAGAGCAGAAAAGATCGGCTACAAGATCAGAGAGGCACAGACTGCCAAGATTCCTTACATGCTGGTTGTTGGTCAGAAGGAAGAGGAAGAAAACACCGTTTCCGTCAGAAGCCGTGCAGCCGGTGATGAAGGTGCAAGAAGCCTGGATACGTTCATCGCAGATATCTTAAAAGAGATCGAAACCAAGGAAAACCGCGTAAAGAAAGACTGATCCGGCAAAAAAAACTGCATAAAATAACCTGTCATCGGGCATACTGACTGCCAGGAGCTGCGCAGAATGCGCAACGCACTACGCTATGTGGCTGTAAGGTGGCGCATCACAGATCAGCCTGTCCTGTGCGCAGAGAAAATGCGGACGCATCGCGCAGCTCTTCCAGAAAAGGAGGTATGGACGATGACAGATTTAAAGTGTAGTGTGGAAACCTGCTGCTTTCATGACGGAGACTGCTGCTGCAGAAACGACATTATGGTAGGCGGCGCAAAGGCCTGCAGCTGTGATGAAACCTGCTGTGAGAATTTTGAACAGCAGAAGGAAGGCAGCGCAAGAAACGCAGACGGATATCCTGACCGGATGACGCAGATCGACTGCGAAGCGGTAAAATGCCGCTACAATACCAATTATAAATGTCAGGCAGAGCATGTGGACATGCGCGGAAGCCGTGCCGGGGACCGCAGGGAAACCGCCTGCGCGACGTTTGTGGAACGGTGATGGAAGTTCACCCGCGCCATTCGCAATACCGCGTCTTCGACGCTCTCCGCTGCTTCGCAGCTCATTTTTGCTCATAGAGCGGCGCTCCCTTCGTACATTTTCGCAAGCAGATTTTTGTGCAGGCACAAAATCCGCTCACGAAAAGTACGAGGGAATTGTGATTAAAAAAATTAAAAAATTTGCACGACGGGCATTGACAAATGGTGTTCGTCGTGCTAATCTCTATTAGTACGCAGATGCGTAAGGAACAAACAAGCAGAGTATCCACTCTCACCCTATAGCGATCGGGCTCATAGGCGTTTACAGTTTCCTTTGCTTCTCAGAGGAAGAGCAGAGGTTGTGAGTGGATAGAAGCTATCCACTTTTTTTATTTTATTTCTTATGGAGGGAACCAGCCATTAGCGAATTATTTATCAACGAACAGATCAGAGACAAAGAGATCCGTCTGATTGGGGAGAGCGGAGAACAGCTCGGCATCATGTCTTCCAGAGAAGCCCTGAAGCTGGCTGAAGAGGCAGGTTTGGATCTGGTAAAGATCGCCCCTACGGCAAAGCCGCCGGTGTGCAAGATCGTGGATTACGGTAAGTACAGATATGAGCTTGCCCGTAAGGAAAAGGATGCCAAAAGAAAACAGAAGGTCATCGAAGTAAAAGAGATCAGAATGTCTCCCAACATCGATACCAATGACTTAAATACCAAGGTCGGCGCGGCAAGAAAGTTCCTTGAAAAAGGGAACCGCGTAAAGGTAACATTGAGATTCCGCGGCCGTGAAATGGCGCACATGTCTACCAGCAAACATATTCTGGATGACTTTGCACAGATGCTTTCCGACATCGCTGTTGTAGAGAAGATGCCGAAGGTGGAAGGCAGAAGCATGATCATGTTTTTAACTGTAAAACGCTGATTGCACGGCTACAGTTAAAATATACGTTTAGGAAAATGAAGTAACAGGAGGAAATCAGATATGCCTAAAATGAAAACCAGCAGAGCTGCTGCAAAACGTTTTAAATTAACAGGAACCGGTAAGCTGAAAAGAGCAAAAGCTTACAAGAGCCATATCTTAACAAAGAAGTCCACCAAGAGAAAGAGAAATCTTCGTCAGGCAGCAATGACCGATGCTACCAATGTTAAGAATATGAAGAAGATTTTACCGTATTTATAAATCGTAAGGAGGAATCAGTAAGATGGCAAGAGTAAAAGGCGGCATGAGTGCCAGAAGAAAACATAATAAAGTATTGAAGCTTGCAAAAGGATACAGAGGCGCAAGAAGCAAACAGTACAGAGTTGCAAAACAGTCCGTTATGAGAGCTCTGACCTCTTCCTATGCTGGACGTAAGGAGAGAAAGCGTCAGATGAGACAGCTGTGGATCGCTCGTATCAATGCAGCTGCAAGACTGAACGGCTTATCCTATTCCAAATTTATGTTCGGCTTAAAGCAGGCTGGCGTAGATATGAACAGAAAGATGCTGGCAGAGATGGCAGTAAACGATGCGGCAGGCTTCGCTACCCTGGCTGAGCTGGCTAAGTCCAAAATCGCGTAAATTACAGGCTTGATAAAAGAAACGAAGACCTTCTGAAAGCATTCCTTTCAGAAGGTTTTTTATTCATGACAATAGAATGTTCGCGGAGCGTGCATTCTATTGTTAGGAAGACTGAAAAATGAGAGAGAACATATCGGGATATCCTGTAGAAAAGGTAACTATGGGATAAGCCCGTTTCAGATAGAATGTGAGGAAGATTGAAAAATAAAATTTTTCAATCGCGAGATTTGTGTCTGCGCGCACTTGACACAAACTCGACATGCGCAAAAAGCGTGCGCAGAAATGAGCGGAAAATATGAAAGAGACAACAGGATGGAAGAAAGAAAATCCGGGATCGAAGAAAGCGAGAGAGGCGGGAGCTTTTTCGGGAAACAGAAATTTTGCACCGGGCAGGAACGTCGCAAAGTCGAAAGCGCCTGTCGGAAATGCTGCTGCGAAGCAAAAACCGAGCCGCCAGGCTTCAGCTGAAAAATGTCCCCACTTTGGCAAGTGCGGCGGCTGTCAGTATCTGCACCTGTCCTACGAGGAACAGCTCGCTGCAAAGAAGCATCAGGTAAAGGAACTGATGGAAAAGCACTGCAAGGTGCGTCCGATTATTGGAATGGACGAAAATCCGTGGCATTATCGCCATAAGGTACAGGCGGTGTTCGGGCTGGATCGAAAGAAACAGCAGATTTCCGGGGTTTATGAAGAAAAAACTCATCGGATCCTGCCGGTGGAGACCTGCCTGATTGAAGATCAGAAAGCAGATGCAATTATTGCGACAGTGCGCAGCCTGCTCAAATCGTTTAAGATCAAGGTTTATGATGAAGATACCGGTTATGGTCTGCTGCGGTACGTCCTGATCCGAAAGGCGGAATTTACGGATGAAATCATGGTTGTTCTGGTAACGGCATCCCCTGTTTTTCCGTCCAAGAGAAACTTTGTGGAAGCCCTGCGCAGAGAGCATCCGGAAATCACAACGGTTGTCCAGAATGTCAACGACCGGACGGACAGCCTTGTGCTGGGCAGCAAGTATCAGGTGCTCTGGGGCAAAGGCTACATTGTGGACAGGCTCTGCGGTTGTAGCTTTAAGATTTCGCCCGGCTCCTTTTATCAGGTTAATCCCATTCAGGCTCAGAAGCTTTATGAAAAAGCGATCGAGCTGGCGGATCTGACCGGAAAGGAGACGGTTGTGGACGCATACTGCGGAACCGGAACGATCGGCATGATCGCAGCAAAAAAAGCGGGAAAGGTATTCGGTGTGGAATCCAACCCGGACGCAGTGCGGGACGCGGTCGGCAATGCGAAAGCAAACGATGTGAAAAACATCCGGTTTTACAGAGAGGATGCAGGGCATTTTTTGCAGAGCTGTGCAGCTGACAACATGCCGGTCGATGTTGTTTTGATGGACCCGCCGCGCGCCGGAAGCAGCGAAGAATTTCTGGATGCGGTTGCTAAAATCGGTCCAAAGCGCGTCGTATATGTATCGTGCAATCCGACGACGCTGGAGCGCGACTGTACCTATCTGGAAAAACAGGGCTACCGTGCAAAAGAAGTATGGCCGGTGGACATGTTCCCCTGGTCGGGGGCGGTAGAAGCGGTGTGCCTGTTGGAAAAAAACAAAAAAGCGAGGATACATGGATGACGATAGAAGAACGTGCAAATCAGGCGGCAGAATGGAAAGCGGCGGGTATTTATAACTGCGCGCAGGCGGTAACACAGGCATTTGCAGACCAGATTCCGGTGGAGGCTGAGACATTAAAAAAACTTGGCGCGGGTTATGCGGCTGGCATGGGCTGTATGGAGGCTACTTGCGGCGCGTTGATCGGCGCAGTCATGACTGCCGGTATTTTGACGGACGGAAAAGGGACGCCGGCGGTTTCCAGACAGCTGGTGGCAGGTTTTCAGGAAAAATGCGGTGCGACAATCTGTAAGGATTTGAAAGGCATCGAGACCGGACGGGTGCTCTGTTCCTGCCCGGAATGTGTACGCAATGCCGTGCTCACACTCGGAGAGGTATTAAAGCTGGAGGAGAAAGTGTGATTACAACAATTCTTTGGGATGTGGACGGCACGCTGTTAGACTTTCTGGCGGCGGAAAAAGCGGCGATCCGGAGACTTTTTGCAGAATTCGGGTTCGGGGAATGCACGGATGAGGCGATCGCCCGGTATTCCAAAATCAACCGCAGATACTGGGAAAAGCTGGAAAACGGCGAGCTGACAAAGCCGGAAGTCCTGGTCGGCAGATTCCGGGAATTTTTTGAAACGGAAGGGCTGGACGTAACGGCGGCACCGGCATTTAATGAGCGTTACCAGGTGTGCCTTGGGGATACAATCGTGTTTCGGGATGACAGCTATGAAATCGTAAAATCTTTGCGCGGCAGGGTAAAACAGTATGTCGTTTCCAACGGAACAGTGCTGGCACAGACGAAAAAGCTCCGCCTTTCCGGGCTGGGGGAGCTGATGGACGGGATTTTTCTGTCCGAAGAGCTTGGTGCGGAAAAGCCGAATGCAGCATTTTTTGACCAGGTATTTGAAGCAATTGAAGAAACCGACCGGAAAAAGATTTTGATTGTCGGGGATTCTTTGACGAGCGATATTCGCGGCGGCAACCTTGCGCAAATTGTGACGTGTTGGTATAATCCGAACGGACAGAAGGCGGACAGCACATATCGGATAGATGCCCAAATACAGGATCTGCAGGAGGTGATTCCACTGCTGTCACAGTCCTGGTAAAGAACAGAAGCAGATAGAAAACGGGAATCGGAAGGATGAAAAAAAGCGTGCAGAAAGTCGGAATGGAACAGCTACGAAGCTGTCATGGGCAGGGAACCAGTGCAGAAGAGCTGCAGGATAGTCAGATATCGGAAGTAGTGATCAAAAAGGCGCAGGCAGGCGACTTGCCGCGGATTCTGGAAATTTATGCTTACGCGCGGGAATTTATGAAGCGAACGGGCAATCCGAATCAGTGGAAAGAGAAGGCGCCGCAAAAAGAGGTGCTGGAAGCGGATATCCGGGCAGGACAGCTATATGTCGTCCGACAGGGAAATCGAATGACTGGCGTATTCGCCCTTGTGATTGGAAAAGATCCGACCTATGCGCAAATTGAGCAGGGCTCTTGGATTTCAGAGAGTGAATACGGAACACTGCATCGGGTTGCAGGCGACGGAACGGTGCATGGTCTGTTTCGGAGAATCGTCCTTTTTTCAGAAGAAAAAATTGGACATCTGCGGATTGACACACACGCGGACAATCACATTATGCAGCATCTGATCCTGAAAAACGGGTTCGAGCAGTGCGGAATCATCCATATCGCGGACGGTTCGGAACGGATTGCCTATGAAAAGGTGGTTTCGGTTGCATCTTAAAAAACGATATTGTATAATTCATCAGGAAAGGATGGGTAAAACAGATGGAAAAAATAGCAAGCTTTACCGTTGATCATATTAAATTACAGCCTGGAATTTATGTTTCCAGAAAAGATACCGTAGGACAGGAAGTGATCACGACCTTCGATCTGCGGATGACAAGTCCGAACGAGGAGCCTGTCATGAATACAGCGGAGATGCACACAATCGAGCATCTTGGCGCGACCTTTTTAAGAAATCATCCGGTGTATAAGGATAAGACGATTTATTTTGGACCGATGGGCTGCAGAACCGGCTTTTATATGCTGTTGGCAGGTGATTATACATCGAAGGATGTCGTAGGGCTGGTAACCGAGCTGTTTGAGTTCATACGCGACTTTAAAGGAGAAGTCCCCGGGGCTGCTGCAAAAGACTGCGGAAACTATCTGGATATGAACCTGCCGATGGCAAATTATCTTGGAAAGAGATATCTGGAGCAGGTTTTATACAATATTAAAGAAGACCGTCTGGTTTATCCGGAGTAAGATAAGAAAGGAAAAAGAAAATGGCAAAAATTGGTATTATCGGCGCCATGGAGCTGGAAGTTGATGCGTTAAAGGCAGCCATGGAGGTAAAAAACACCGTAACAAGAGCGGGAATGGAGTTTAAAGAGGGAACTTTAAACGGCGCTGACGTCGTTGTTGTGCGCTCCGGAATCGGAAAGGTAAATGCTGCGCTCTGTGTACAGATTCTGGTGGATTTATTTCAGATCACCCATGTGATTAACACCGGTGTGGCAGGTTCCCTGAATGCAGATCTGGATATTGGGGATATCCTGATTTCCAAAGATGCGATTCATCATGATGTGGATGCTACCGTATTCGGGTATCCTCTGGGAGAGCTTCCGCAGATGGGAATCCGGGAATTTATCGCAGATGAAAAGCTGGTAAATCTGGCAGTGGAATCCTGTAAAAAAGTCAATCCAGACCTGACAGTCCGCACCGGACGCGTTGTGAGCGGCGATCAGTTTATTTCCTCTGACGATGTAAAAAAACGCCTGATCGAAGTGTTCCACGGCGATTGCGCGGAAATGGAAGGCGCGTCTATCGCACATGGCGCATACTTAAATAAAATTCCGTTTATCGTAATCCGGGCGATTTCCGATAAGGCAGATGGCTCTGCAGAGATGGATTATCCGGCCTTCGAGCATGAGGCAGCAAAGCATTCCGCGCGTCTGGTAGAAGATCTGGTACAGAAGATTCAGTAAGCGTTACAGTCCACCTGCGCCAGTTGCAAATAAACAGCCACGAGAAAACTGAAAAAAATAAAAAAAAGACTTGCGCTGCTGATAAAGTTATGATAATATATCCTTTGTCAGCAGCGAACAACACTTACATAGTGCTGAACACGAAATGACAAATGCAGGAATGGCGGAATTGGCAGACGCGTACGGTTCAGGTCCGTATGGTAGCAATACCATGAGAGTTCAAGTCTCTTTTCCTGCAGGAATGAAAAGCGCTTCGAGAAATCGAAGCGCTTTTTCTGTCAGGATGCGCAGCAGTGCAGATAAGCCCTATAGGCAGAGAGGATTACAGCACATGGTTTTATATTTTATCAGACACGGTGAGACGTCATGGAACGTAGAAGGGAAAATGCAGGGACAGACCGATATTCCATTAAATGAAAATGGAATCCGGCTGGCACAGGAAACGGCGGAAGGAATGAAAGAGATTCCCTTCGATTTATGTATCACGAGTCCGCTTTCACGGGCAAGACAGACGGCAGAGATCGTGCTTGGCGGCAGAAAGGTTCCGATAATTGAGGATGCCAGAATTGAAGAATTGTCTTTTGGAAACTGGGAAGGAATCGGATGCCGTCCGGAAAATTATGCGGTTCCGACGCCGATTGAGAAATTTCAGAAGTTTTATACCGAGCCGTTTGCGTTTGTGCCGGGAGAAGGCGGGGAGACGATTCTGCAGCTCTGTAAGCGTACAAAAGAGTTCTGGGATGAAGTAACGGCAAAGCCGGAATATGAAGATAAAACGATTCTGATTGCAACGCACGGCTGTGCGTTGAGAGCAATTCTGCACAATATTTATGAAGATAAAGCGGATTTCTGGCATGGATTTGTACCGGTCAACTGTGCGGTCAGTGTCGTAGAAGTCAAAGACGGAAATGCAAAACTGGTCGGGGATGACAGAATTTATTATAATGCAAAGGAAGTTGTGAATCACTTCAATGTGAAAAAGATGTTCGAAGAATAAAAATCAGACAGAAATATGGAAAAAGCCTGAGATGATGGAAAAAGTCTCAGGCTTTATTATCGTATGGAAACTTCGTTTCCATACGATAATAAACGCTCCGCGTGGATCGCACTGCAGCGGAATGGAAGAATGTCGCTTGCGCGACCCGCCGCAGGCGGAGAATCCTGCTTCGCAGGATTCATTTTTATCGTATAGGAAACTTTGTTCCCATACGATAATAAACGCTCCGCGCGGATGCGCACTCGGCGCAAGGGTAGATGGTTGCCGAGGCAACCGCGCCTCGGCGCGAGAATGTGTCAAGGCACATTCTTTTTTATTATACAGAAAAGAAGAAATAGACTTAAAAGTGCATGCGCCTTCGTACTGCGTTCCTGAGTCTTGCACGGGAGAGAATCGTAATCAGCGAGATTACAATAACGCCGCAGACGGAGCAGACGACCGCTGACCAGGTCAGCCGCAGCGGAAGTAAAAGGTAGCGACGGATGAGCAGCTCGATACCGGCGCACAGCAGAGCGGCTTCCGCGAAAAAATAAAGCGCTTTCATTAAAAAGGCAGAAGAAATTTTGCGCAGACAGAAAGCAAAGAGGATCGCGGCCAGCGTGCAAAGCGCGGTGATCGGCAGGGACAGTCCGAAGAACCAGCTGTGGTCCGTGGTATTAAAGCCGATCAGAAACTGATATAACATTACGGCAAGACCATCGAAGAGCAGGGAAAGGTAGATAGGAAGCTTGGTATATATTACTGCAGGGATTGACATTACCCAGATCAGGACACAGGCTCCAATCACGTAAAGCGACCAAAGATGCTGCCTGAATACCAGCAGATTTAACAAAAGACTGCACAGACCGGCCGCAGTGAGAGAGACGGAAAGCAAAATGGCGAGGTCTTTTCGGCGTACAACCTCAACCTGTCCCTTTTCTTTCGGAAACGGGGAGACAGGCTGCATTTTGGAAAGATCATGTGGATTGATAACAGGGGTATTGCAGAGCGGACAGTATTTTAAGGACGGGTCCAGCTTTACCCCACAGTTGACACAGTATGACATATGATTTCACTCCTTTTTGATTCATGACAATAAAATGGGCGCGCGTTCTATTACAGTTCCCGGTTACTTTCGATCGTGACGGGGATGCCGTCCTCGACGAGCTTTTGGAAAAATCGCCGTTCCACATCCGCCTCGATGATACAGCTGGCGAAATTGACAGTCAGCGTGTCCTCAAAGCTGACAATGGCGCAGTTGGTGCGCTGGGAATACGGGATTCCCATATAAATATCGAAGCGCTCCAGATAAGGCTTCATATCGTCCGGAACGCGGATTGCCCCCATGTTGGTCAGACCGGCAGAGGAATTTTTGTCCTGCACCCGCTGGTAAAACTGCCGGACGACAAAATCCTTTAAAAACAGCGGGACAATACGGATCAGGGGATTACGCTGTGTGGAGGCATTCGTTGTGATGTCGCCGCGCAGGAACTTGCTGTTGATATAGTAGCGCATATAGTGGTGCACCTGAGTGACAATTTCTTCAAAGGTGTAGTCACCAAGTCTTGGATCGATAGACGGATAAACCATCGTGATAAAGTTGCGCAGCGTTTTGGATGGAAAAAAACGGCGCAGGTTGACGGGCATGGCGATCCGCACAGGGCGCAGGCGCAGATGAAAATCGTGCTCCTGCTTTTGTAAAAGAGAATATAAAAGCACGGCGTTTAGGTATTCCGTAATCGAAGCCTGATATTGCTTGGCAACCTTCTGGACAGCGCTGACGCTCATGATGCCGTCAATCACGTTGAGGGTATAGAAAGGTTCTTGCGTGCCGCGCACACGGTAAGTTTTTTCGGCGGGTCTTGGCGGGCAGACGCGGGCGTTTGCATAGCGCATATAGGCGTCTTCAAATTCTTCCGGATCCGGTGTTTCGTTGACATCTAAAACGAAGCCGCCATTGGAAATCTCGTGTCCCAGGAGCCGCAGATAAACGGCAGTAACTGTCTGGAGCAGATACATGCCGCCGGTACCGTCCCCGAGGCTGTGATGCGCTTCCAGGGAAATCCGCCGGTCATACCAGTAAAAACGTACAAGATAGCGGTTGTTGGATTTAAACGGCATCGGCATGCAGAAATTGCGGATATCAGGTTTTACAAACGGACCGGGACGGGTATTCGGCTCGAGATAGCGCCAGAAAAATCCTTTCCGCATTGCGGAATGATAGGTAGGAAAGCGTTTCATGGCAATATCGACAGACTGCTGCAAAATATCCGGCTGCACCGGGTCTTTTAACAGGACAGAAAGCCTGTATACGGAGGAAAAGTCCCGGCGCTGCAACGTCGGATATACAATCGCGGACAGATCCAGCCGATACCAGGTTTTCGGAGCATGTTTTGCGTTTGATTTTGACATATCGGGTTCATCCTTTCGCTGCTGCTGGCATGAGCTCGTCAACACACAGCACATTACAGTTCATCGCGCCATTCGCAGAAACGCATGAGTGAACTGTAAGAACAGTATACACCAGCACGGGCAAAAGGAACAGGAAAAAGTTAAATCTTGTAAGAATAGGGGAAAATATGCTATAATAAAAATGATATCTTCTTTTTTTTAAGGAAGAAATAGAAGCTGTAAAAAAGAACGGAAATGGCGGAAAAACCTATTTTTACAAAGCATGCCGCGGCTGCGGCAGATACGGAGGAGATATGGCGGTAAGCAGCAGGCAGAACCAGAATATGATGAATCTGATCCGGAAGGTGCACGGGCTGGTGGAGCGCCCGGATCTGACGAAACACAGGCAGTCCCAGGACAGAATCGGCGCGATCCTCGGTACGGAAAAGGGAATTGCCTATGAAGAGACAGAGGTAGACGGCATGAGCTGCGAATGGGTGAAGGTGGAACGCGCGCATCTGAAGCGATATGTGATTTTGTATTGTCATGGCGGTGGCTATTCAACCGGCAGTATGGTATATGCCAGGACGCTGACGACAAAGCTGGCAGAATCCACAGGGATGGATGTGTTTTGCTTTAATTACCGGCTCGCGCCGGAATGTAAATTCCCGGCGGCTGCGGAAGATGCCATGAAGGCCTGGAACTATCTGATGTATTTGGGATACGGCGCGCGGGACGTGATTGTGGCGGGAGATTCCGCAGGCGGAAATCTTGCGTTGTCGCTGACGCTGAAATTAAAAGACGAAGGAAGAATGCTGCCAAGAGGACTTGCACTGATGTCGCCGTGGACAGATCTGACCAAATCAGGGAAAAGTTATCAGACAAGAAGCAGCGTAGATCCGGTTCTGGATCACGAATACCTGGATCGGATGATCGAAAATTATGCGGGCGGGATGGAGCTGACGAATCCGTATATTTCCCCGCTGTTTGGAAAGCTGGAAGGGCTGCCGCCTGTATACATTCAGGTCGGGGACAACGAGCTTTTACTTTCGGATTCGACGCAGCTGCACAAAAATCTCGTCAAGGCAGACGTTTCTGCCCGAATCGACATTTATAAGGGCATGTGGCATGTGTTCCAGATGTCGCCCCTCAAGAACGCCTATGACGCGATGAACAAAATTGCCGAATTTATTTTCGATATCTGCCGATAAAAAAAGGAAATCCGAAATTTTTACAGAATAAATAAAAAGTAGGACTGCAAAAGAGCAGAACCAAAGGAGCAAAAAGCATGTATTATCCGGAAGAGCTGATCGAAGAGGTCAGAACCAGAAACGATATAGTAGAGGTGATCTCCGGTTATGTGCGGCTGCAGAAAAAAGGAAGCAACTATTTCGGGCTGTGTCCGTTCCATAACGAAAAGTCGCCTTCCTTTTCCGTATCCCCCGGAAAGCAGATGTATTATTGCTTCGGCTGCGGTGCGGGCGGCAATGTGATCACCTTTTTGATGGAGTACGAAAACCAGACGTTCCCGGAAGCGGTCAGGACGCTGGCGCAGCGTGCCGGAATCACCCTGCCGGAGGCAGACGACTCCAAAGAAGCGAGGCAGGCGGACAGCCGCCGCGCAAAGCTTTTGGAAATCAATAAGGAAGCGGCGAAATATTTCTATTACCAGCTGCGCACCGAACGGGGCAGCGTCGGGATGGAATATCTGCGCAAAAGAGAATTAAGTGATGAGACGATGAATCATTTCGGGCTGGGGTATGCGAACAAATACAGCAACGACCTGATTCAGTATCTGAAATCAAAGGGCTATTCCGAAGACCTGATCCGGGATGCAGGACTTTGCAACGTGGATGAAAAACATGGTATGTATGACAAGTTCTGGAACCGCGTCATGTTTCCGATTCAGGATATCAACCATCGCGTCATCGGGTTTGGCGGACGCGTGATGGGCGATGGGAAGCCCAAGTACTTAAACTCACCGGAAACAGAGATTTTTGATAAGAGCCGGAACCTGTACGGGTTAAATTTTGCCCGGACGAGCCGGAAAGGAAATGTGATTCTCTGTGAAGGATATATGGACGTTATCGCGATGCACCAGGCGGGCTTTACCCAGGCGGTTGCGTCACTGGGAACTGCGTTTACATCGGGGCAGGCGAGTCTGCTTCGGCGTTACGCAAATGAAATCCTGCTGTCCTATGACAGCGACGGCGCAGGCGTCAACGCGGCGCTGCGGGCGATCGGAATTTTGAAGGAAGCGGGAATGACCGGACGGGTCATCAACCTGGAGCCTTACAAGGACCCGGATGAATTCATTAAGGCGCTGGGCGGAGAAGAGTTTCAGAAACGGCTGGATCATGCGGAGAACAGCTTTTTCTTTGAGCTGCGCCAGCTGCAGAAAAATTATGATTTATCAGACCCGGAACAGAAAACTGCATTTCATCGGGAAATCGCCAGAAAGCTCTGCACTTTTTCGGAAGAGGTGGAGCGGGAAAATTACATCGAAGCGGTGGCGCAGAGGTACCACATCGGCTTTGAAAACCTCCGCAGGCTGGTGGGAACCTATGCCGCCCAGACCGGGCTTGCACAGCCTGTGATCCGCCCCAAATCCGGTGTTCAGAAAAAGAACACGGCGGCGGAGGGCATCAAAAACAGCCAGAAATTATTATTGACCTGGCTGGTCGAACAGCCGCAGCTATATCGCCAGATTTCAAAATATATTTCTCCGAAGGATTTTACGGAAGGCTTATATGAAAAAGTGGCGGACAGGCTGTTTGAGGAGCTGGAGCAGGGTAACATCAATCCGGCTTCCATTATCAGCATGTTTGAGGAGGAAGAGGATCAGCGCGAGGCGGCTTCTTTGTTCCATACGAAGCTGGAGCGTCTGGAAAGCACTGCAGAACAGGAAAAGGCGCTGCACGACATCGTCTGTGCGGTCAAGCGAAACAGTTATGAAAGAGACAGCGCGCAGCTCGGGACGGACGTAGCTGCACTAAACCGCGTGATCGCGGGCAAAAAACAGCTGGAAGAGCTTGCAAAAACGCATATTTCCCTCGAATAAGGCAACAACAGGTAATACAGATACAGGAAGGATGTAGACAGACATGACAATGGATGAAAACACACGGGCAAAGTATGAGGAGAAAATAAAAACGCTTCTCGCTATGGCAAAAAAGAAAAAGAATGTGCTGGAATACCAGGAGATCAGCGACCATTTCGCAGATTTACATCTGGAAGAAGAACAGATGGATGAGATTCTGGATGCGCTGGAAAAGAGCGGTATCGACGTGCTGCGCATTACCGATGATGATGATATCCCGGATGAAGAACTGCTTTTGTCGGATGAAGACGAAGTGGACATGGAAAACCTTGATTTAAGTATTCCGGACGGCATCAGCATCGAGGATCCGGTGCGCATGTACTTAAAGGAAATCGGTAAGGTTCCGCTTCTGTCCGCAGAAGAGGAAATCGAGCTTGCAAAAAGAATGGAAAACGGCGATCAGGAAGCCAAAAAGCGTCTGGCGGAAGCCAACCTGCGTCTGGTTGTCAGCATTGCAAAGCGTTATGTGGGTCGTGGTATGCTGTTCCTGGATCTGATTCAGGAAGGTAACCTGGGTCTGATCAAAGCGGTTGAAAAATTTGATTACCGCAAAGGCTACAAGTTTTCTACCTACGCGACCTGGTGGATTCGTCAGGCGATTACGAGAGCGATTGCGGATCAGGCGAGAACGATCCGTATCCCTGTCCATATGGTAGAGACCATCAACAAGCTGATCCGCGTGAGCCGTCAGCTGCTTCAGGAGTTAGGCCGTGAACCTACCCCGGAAGAAATTTCCGAGGAGATGGGCATGCCGGTGGATCGTGTCAGAGAGATCTTAAAGATTTCTCAGGAGCCGGTATCTCTGGAAACTCCCATCGGCGAAGAGGAAGACAGCCATCTGGGCGACTTCATTCAGGACGACAACGTTCCGGTACCGGCGGAAGCGGCATCTTTTACGCTGCTTCGGGAACAGCTCGTTGAGGTTCTGGGCACGCTGACAGAGAGGGAGCAGAAGGTTCTGCGCCTGAGGTTTGGTCTGGATGATGGTCGTGCGAGAACACTGGAAGAGGTTGGCAAGGAATTTAACGTTACCAGAGAGCGTATCCGTCAGATTGAGGCAAAAGCGCTCAGAAAGCTGCGCCATCCCAGCCGCAGCCGCAAGTTAAAGGATTATCTGGACTAAGATGAAAATAGAATTATCGGAAAGAATGCAGGCGGTTTCGGCCCTCGTCCCGAAAGGCCATGTCGCTGCGGACATCGGCTGCGACCACGGGTTTGTTTCGATTGATCTGGTGCAGCGTAGCATTTGTCCGCACGTCTATGCGGCGGACGTCCGCAAAGGACCGCTGGATCGCGCAAAAGAGCATATCGCAGCCTGTGGCCTGAAAGATAAGATTACGGCGGTGCTGTCGGACGGATTGAAAGATGTGCCGGTTTGTGGCAGCGGCGCGGACGGCTTTATCGCTGCCGGGATGGGCGGCAAGCTGATCGTTTCGATTCTGACGGCGGTACCGGAAAAAACAGTGCAGCTTTCCTGGTGCGTCCTTTCCCCTCAGTCGGAAATCTGGCTGGTGCGGCAGGCATTGACAGAGCTCGATTTTTTTATCATCAAAGAAAACATGGTGCTGGAAGATGGAAAGTATTACCCAATGATGCTGGCAGTCCGGGCGGGCGAAGACTGGGACGTCGAAGTGGAAAATGCGCAGCGCAAAAAACATCGGCTGGCAGAAAAGCTTCTGCAGTCGGGGCTGACCGATGAGACGTGCCGATTTGCCGGAGACTGGCTTGGCTGGCAGCTGATGGACAGCCGTTGCAAGGTACTATTTTCATTTTTGGAACATACAATCAAAACAGACGAAGCACTGCTTTTGGCGCTGCCGAAGCCGGATGGTGATCGGGCGACAGACTGCAGCGATCAGCTGATGCCTGGCGACGGCTCTGCAGAGCGCATTTTAAAACGACGAACGGAGCTGGAGGCGCGTATGCAGCTTTCTGAAAGAGTGTTGGAAGTTTTGAAAATGGAAAAGCAATAGGGCGTACGCTCTGGGAGCAGTTTCCGTTGGCGAAAACGGAAAGGAGATCGTACAGATGCAGGAAAAAAAGGTGACATATCAGGAACTTGCCAGACAGGCACAGAAAAAAGAAAAGCATCAGATTGTACTTGCAATTGCAGACGGCAAAATCCGGGAGTTGTTCCAGACAGCGAAAGAGGGCGAGGAGATTTCCTTTTTGACGACGGCTAACCGGATCGGTCATGATACCTGGGTGCGCAGCGCAGTCATGCTTTTGATGAAAGCGGCATCCGATGTGGCAGGCAGCCTACAGAAGGGAAAGCTGAAAGTAGAATTTTCCATTGGAAGAGGGCTGTATTGCTCGCCGCGGGATGGACGGAAGGTGGACAGTACGTTCATCGATCAGGTGCGGGAGCGGATGAGAGAGCTGGTGGCGCAAAAAATTCCGTTTGTAAAAAGGACGAAAACGACGGACGACGCGATCGCCTTGTTTGAATCACAGGGAATGGCGGATAAGGTGCAGCTGTTCCGTTACCGGAGAGCTTCTTGTATCAATGTGTATGAGCTGGACGGTTATTATGATTACAATTATGGCTACATGGTGCCGGATACGGGCTATATCGACTGTTTTGACCTGTTTCCTTACCAGGACGGACTGATGCTTCTGCTTCCGGAACGGCGCGATCCGGAGCATCTGCCTGTTTTTGAAGAGCGAAAAAAGCTTTTTAAAGCGCTGGAGGATTCGACGCGCTGGGGCGAGAAGCTCGGCATTACGACGGTTGGAGATTTGAATGACAAGATCTGCGGCGGCGATCTGGCAGAGCTGATTCTGGTACAGGAGGCGATGCAGGAGAGCCGAATTGGACGGATTGCAGAGGACATCGCAGGACGCAAGGGTGTCAAATTCGTCATGATTGCGGGACCTTCTTCTTCCGGGAAAACGACATTTTCTCATCGACTTTCCATTCAGCTAAAGACGTTTGGACTGACGCCGCATCCGATCGAGGTGGACAATTATTTTGTCAACAGAGAAAAAACGCCGCGGGACGCGGACGGCAATTACAACTTCGAGAGCCTGGACGCGATCGATACAGAGCGGTTCAACAGAGATATGTGCGAGCTGCTGGAAGGAAAGCGTATCGAGCTGCCGACGTTTAATTTCAAGACCGGCAAACGGGAATATAAGGGAAACTTTTTACAGCTCGGGGCAGACGATATTTTAGTGATTGAGGGCATTCACGGCTTAAACGATAAGATGTCTTACGCACTGCCAAACGAGAGCAAATACAAAATTTACATCAGCGCACTGACGAGCCTGAACGTGGATGAGCATAATCGGATTTCCACAGCAGACGGAAGACTGCTGCGTCGGCTGGTGCGGGATGCCCGGACGAGAGGAACGAGCGCAGGGCAGACAATTGCCCAGTGGCCGTCTGTGCGGCGCGGCGAGGAAGAGAATATTTTTCCCTTCCAGGAAAGTGCGGATGCGACGTTTAATTCTGCGTTAATTTACGAGCTCTGCGTTTTAAAAACCTATGCGGAACCGCTGCTTTACGGTATTCAGAAGGGCGATCAGGAATATTTTGAGGCAAAGCGGCTGCTCAAGTTCCTGGACTATTTCCTGGGCGTCAGCAGCGAGAATTTGCCGAAAAATTCGATTGTGCGGGAGTTTGTCGGAGGCAGCTGCTTCCGCGTCTGAAAATGGGACAAGCGTGCGGAAACGCATGAAAGCTGTGGCTGACATTGAAGCTACAGACAGAATTTCTCCTTGCCAAGCAGGGAAAATGCTGTTAAAATGGCACATGGCAAGTAAGATAAATGGTCGCGGCTGTCAGCCGTAAGGCACCCGAAAGGGGACAGGTGAGGAAAGTCCGGGCTTCACAGGGCAGGATGCCGGATAACGTCCGGTGGAGGTGACTCCAAGGATAGTGCAACAGAAATGAACCGCCAGGCTTTGCCTGGTAAGGGTGGAAGGGCAGTGTAAGAGACTACCGCCCGTCCGGTAACGGACGGGGCATATGTAAACCCCATCCGAAGCAAGACCGAATAGAAAGCAACAGATTTGCCCGATCTGCTTTCAGGTAGGTCGCTTGAGCCTGCCGGCGACGGCAGGACTAGATAGATGACCATTCACGACATAACCCGGCTTATCGTTTTGCTTGCCGGCAAAAGCACTGCGCAGGAGTTTTCCTGGGCAGTGTTTTTGTTCTGTCATAGGAAACTTCGTCCTATGACACAAAAACGCTCCGCGAGGATGCGCACTCGGCGCAAGGGTAGATGGTTGCCGAAGCAACCGCGCCTCGGCGCGAGAATGTGCCAAGGCACATTCTTTTTTCGAAGGGCAAAAATGCAGGTGGAGAGACAAAAGGGAGGAAGAAGGATGACAGGAATTGTATGTCTGGATCAGGAGGACGGTCTGCTGTTTAATGGCAGAAGACAGAGCCGTGACCGCGTGGTGACAGAGAAAATCCTTTCGATGACGGAAGGAAAGCCCCTTTGGATGAGCGCTTACAGCAGGCGTATTTTCCCGGAGAATGCGCCAGTTTGCGTGGCGGAAGATCTTGTGGGAAAGCTGGCAGCGCTGGCAGAGCCTGCAAGGAAAGATGCGGAACAGGTGGAGTCTGCTCAGGAGGAGCTGGAACGGGAGGAAGCTGCACAGAAGGAGCCTTGGCAGCAGCCGGGCGAAGCGGCCTTTTGCCTGATCGAAGAAGCAGTTAATTTGGAAAACGAAATGATCGATGAATGGATCGTTTTCCGATGGAAACGCGTTTATCCGGCGGACGTTTTTTTGAAATTTCCGGCGGATGACTGGGAGAAGGAGCTGATCGAAACCTTTGCAGGCTATTCCCATGAGGAGATCGATCTGGAACGTTATCGGAAAAAAGACAGGGCGAAATTTTAACAGGAAACAGATGAACCTGCGGACAGGGCAGAAAATTTCAGGCAAGAGCAGGAAGAGAGATTATGAAAAAAGAAAAATGGAGCAAACGGCATTCTGGCGGTTTTCGAAAATGGCTCATAACAGTGTTGCTGGCGATATCCGTGCTGATGACCGGCTACAGCGTTCTGAAAGAGGCTGGGGACGTGCTGCTGGATCAGGCGCAGGAATGGCTGGAGGAAGGAATCGATGGGGCGCGGGACGAGGCAGGAGATGACGGTGAAGTAGCGTCAGATAAGAAATGCGGCAGCAGCGCAGGCATGGCATCTGGCACGCAGAGCGGCAAGAACAGCGCAAGCAAAAGCGGCGGCACATCCGCTGCAGAAACGCCAGAGGACGGCTTCTGGGGCACTGAAATCCCCGTCTATCAGGGAAAGGCCTGGATCGAATTAAACAACAACGTTCCGCTTTTTACGAAAAAGGACTACTCGACGAAATCCCTTGAAACCTACGGCGAGCTGGACAGCCTTGGCAGATGTACGACCGCTTATGCAAACGTCGGGCAGGATTTGATGCCGACCAAAGAGCGGGAGAGCATCAGCCAGGTGAAGCCCTCCGGCTGGCAGAAGTCGGAATATGACGGAATCGATGGAAAATTTCTGTATAATCGTTGTCATCTGATCGGTTACCAGCTGACGGCGGAAAATGCAAACGAGAAAAATCTGATTACCGGGACACGTTATTTGAATGTCACCGGGATGCTGCCGTTTGAAAATATGGTGGCGGATTATGTAAAAGAAACAAAGGGACATGTCCTGTACCGGGTAACGCCGGTGTTTTATCAGGATGAGCTGGTTGCGCGCGGCGTCGAAATGGAGGGCTGGTCGGTAGAGGATAACGGGGAAAGCGTATGCTTCAACGTGTTTGTATACAATGTACAGCCCGGAATTTCCATCTGCTACGCGGACGGTACGAGCAGCAGGATTGTCCAGGAAGCGACGGCAGATCCTTCGGCCCGGAAGATTTATGGGAACAGGCGCTCGAAAATTTACCACTGTCCCGGACAGGCGGCGTATGAGGAGATGAAGGATTCCCCGAACCTCGTGATTTTCGACAGCGAGGAGCAGGCACAGGCAGCGGGCTATCGGAAAGCGGTACGCTAAACACAGAATACAAAGCAATATGGGGCAAAAAGATTCCTGTACAGGTGCGTCGAATTGGGCGAATCGTACAGGATTTCTTTTTATGGTTGTAAAAATTGTCAAAATAGTGTTACAATGAGGATATATGTATCAGAAATGCGCATAAACTGCGCAGGGGAGAGTGGGAACGTGTATCGTGTTTTAATAGTAGATGATGAAAAAGTTGAGCGGACGGGACTTCGGCTTCTGCTTGGTAAAATGGATCAGAAATTTGAAATCACAGAGGCAGTAAACGGAAAAGAAGCGCTGGAATGGCTTTCCTGTAACCGCGCCGATATTCTGGTGACGGATATCCGTATGCCGTTTGTGGACGGACTGGAGCTGGTGGAGCAGGCAGCGCGGCTTTATCCGGATATGAAAGCCATGATTTTTTCCGGCTACGGAGAATTTGAATATGCGCGCAGGGCGATGCGCTTTGGAGTAGAGGAATATATTTTGAAGCCGGTCAATCCGACAGAATTTCAGAACGCGATAAAGAAGATCCTACGTGTACTGGAAGAGAGCAAACAGGAAAAGAGCCGCAAACAGACAGAAGGCAGCCTGTTTAAAGAATATATTCTGAATGCGATTTTTAACGGGACGGACGCGGCAGAGCTTGAAAAACGCGCGGCCGGAATTTATCCGATGGATTTTCTGGACAGCTACAGACGTCTGATGCTTCTGGAGGTTAGCGGGGATTTCTTTGAAAATAAGAGCGGTCAGCTTCTTGGGGGGCTTAAGATTGCCGGCTTAAATGCAGACTATCTGAATGTGAGCCCTCAGCAGGGAATCCTTTTATTTAAATCGGAAAGCGACGAATGGAAGGAGACGGCGCGCCGGGTGCTTGAAATTTTGGAGGAGTTTGGCGGCAAGGACGCAAAGTGTTATGTTGCGGTTTCCTCTAGCCTCAAGAACAGAAGTCAGCTGGCGGAGCGCTGCAGGGAGACAGAGCTTTTGATGGAAAACCGTTTTTACGGTCTGGACAGCCATATTTTCATGGCGGAATACGATGTGGAATGCGCGGACGACGTGCAGCTGGACGACAGCACACTGATCAAGCAGATCCGGCAGGACGTCCGGACGAAGGATATGTTAAGCCTTTCCGAGCATGTGGACAGGCTGTTCCACAATTATCGACAGAACGTCGGATTTTCCCAGATTTATGTGAAGTTTGTCTTTTCCAGCCTGTTGAAGGTTTTATATGAGGCGATTCCGGGTAAAAACGACCGGAACTTAAATGAAGAAATGGAAATGCTTTACCGGACTGCGGATATCGATGAGATCCGGCGGATCATTGAAAAGAACATTCAGCTTCTGGAGCAGGAGACCCAGACGGACAGTGGCAATATCCATCAGGAGGTAGAAGAGGTCAAGCACTATATCAATACGCATTACGGGGAAGAGATAAGCATTGAAATGTTGGCGGAGCGCGTTTTTTTGGCTCCCAGTTATCTGAGTACGATTTTTAAAAAGGAAACCGGCCAGAATTTAAGCAAATTTATCAAGGTCTGCCGGATGGAAAAAGCGCGCGAGATGCTGGAGGGCACGAAGGATAAAATCGTGAGCATCAGCGAAAAGGTGGGATATCCGAATGTTTCCTATTTTTGTCAGAGCTTTCGGGAGTATTATGGAATGACGCCGCAGAAGTATCGCGATCAGGGAGAGAATGCAGAACAAGATGCAGAACAAGATGAAGAAGCTGTTGCATTGGGTTAACGGAATCAAGCTGCGGTATAAGCTGGCGATCTTTTATTCCTTGTTTTGCTTTTTGCCGGTGATGCTTTTGTTTTTGCTGAGCTTTCTGCAGATGCGAAGTATTATTGACGATAAGGAAAAATTGAACCTGCAGTCCTATCTGCAGCAGTCGGTGTCGTCGATGGACAGAACGCTGGACGGTTATAACAGCCTGTCGGATTATATCGCCTTTGACCGGACACTGGCAGAGGCATTTTCCATGGAATATGGGACTCCCTACGAGCAGTATGAGCAGCTGACACAGAAGGTGGATCCGATCCTGCGGTCATCGAGTTATTTTCACGGCGGGATGCAGCGGATCACGATCTATACAGATAACGGAATGGTCAAGCATGACACCACGGTTGCACCGGTATCAGAGATTGAGGAGACGGATTGGTATCAGAAGACATTGGAACACCCGGGTCTTAACTGGTTTGTAAATTATCCGGAAAAGACATTGTTTTCCGCCCGGAAGCTGGCCTTTTCCGGAGCCAGAGAGGGTGTGAACATCCTGTATATGGATGTGGATTATCAGAAGCTTTTTACGCCGTATGCAGAGACGTTGATCTCAGAATGCGGGCTTTATATTACAGATCAGGAGGGAAAGCTGGTCTTTGAAGAAAGCAGATTTTCCGGAAAGAATCAGAACTATGATTTGACGTATTCCGAATTTCTGGAGCAGCGGGATAGGGGCAGTGCGGATTATACCATTCTCTGTGAGCAGTCCAATACAACGGGATGGACGGTGTGGCTGTATCAGCCGGTGGGACTTGCAGGAGAATCGATGCGCCCGATCGGAGTGATGGCGGGAGTGACGATCCTGATCTGTATCTTCGCTGCAGTGCTTGCTTATTTTATCACCTCCGGCATGGTGAGCGGCAGGATTGAACGGCTGACGTGCCTCATGCAGGAGGTGCAGGAGGGCAGCATGGATATGCAGGTGGGGAGCGATGACCGGGATGAAATCGGGATGCTTTACCGTGGCTTTGGCAGTATGATGAAGCGAATACGGACGCTGATCAATGAAGTTTATCTTGGCAAGATCACGCAGAAGGAGGCGGAGCTGAAGGCGCTGCAGGCACAGATCAATCCGCATTTTCTGTATAATACGCTGTCTTTGATCAACTGGAAGGCACTGGCAGCAGGAGAAGAGGATATCAGCAGGATGACACTGGCCATGTCTACCTTTTACCGCACTGCATTAAACCGTGGGAGGAATGTGCTGCAGGTAGAGGCTGAACTGAGCAATACCCGTGCCTATCTGGAAATTCAAAGCATGCTGCATGACGGGGATTTTGATTACGAAATCGAAGTACAGCCGGAAATCCTGCAGTGCGAGTCTCTGAATCTGATCCTGCAGCCCCTTGTTGAGAATGCGATCCATCACGGAATCGAAGAAAAAACAGACGGACGAGGCAAAATTTCCGTCCGGGGATGGAAAGAAGACAATTGTGTATGGTTTATGGTAGAGGATAACGGTGTCGGGATGGAGCAGAAGGTTGCGGATAAAATCCTGACAATGGAATCCAAGGGCTATGGAGTTCGTAATGTTGATGAACGAATCCGCCTCTGTTATGGAGAAAAGTATGCGATGAAGGTAGAAAGTGTTGTCGGCAAAGGTACAAAAATGACAATTCACTTCCCTGCAAAGCAACTTGTTGATATACAAAAATCACAAAGTTCTTAAAAAAGTGATATTATTCTTAAATTTTTGATATATACGGTTGTTCTTTTGCACTTTATAATAATATTATCAAATGAACACGAAACACCGAAAAGGTGTGGTGTATAGGAGGAAAAAGCTATGAAATTCAAAAAAGTGACAGCACTGGCGCTTTGCGTAGCAATGTCTGCAACAGCTCTTGCAGGCTGCGGATCCAAAGCAGCTACAACAGACAGCCAGACAGCAGCTCCCGCAGAGAGCACAGCAGCAGATGCTGCAGATGCAACAGAAGCAACAGAAGCAGCTCCTGTTGAGACAAAGGATGTTACCCTGAAGGTTTGGGCACCTCAGGAAGACCAGAACCCGAATGATACTTATGATAAGGGTATGCTGGCTGCAATGTGTGATGCATTTAATGAAGCACATCCGGAATGGAACATTACATATGAATATGGCGTATGCGGTGAAGACGTTGCAAAAGACGAAGTAACCAAGGACGTTGATGCAGCAGCAGATGTTTACATGTTTGCAAACGACCAGCTGCCGATTCTGGTAGAGGCTGGTGCCATTGCAGAGCTGGGTGGCAAAAACCTGGAAGAAGTTAAGGCAACCAACTCCGAATCTATGGTAAATACTGTTACCTATCAGGGCGGTGTATATGGTGTTCCTTATGCATATAACGGCTGGTTCATGTACTATGACAGCAGCAAGTTTACAGAAGACGAAGTGAAGGATCTGGATGTCATGCTGGCAAAGGATCTGGGCGATGATGTGACCAACGTTTGCTTCCAGCTGAGCAATTCCTGGTACATCCCTTCCTTCTACTACGGCGTTGGCGGCACAATGTTTGGTCCTGACGGCACAGATGGTTCTTCTCCCTGTGATTTCGATGACGAAAAGGGTCTTGCAGTAACCAATTACCTGATTGACCTTGCTGCAAATCCGAAATTCACAAACCAGGCCAACGAAGAAGCAGGTAAGGCAATCAACCTGTTTACCGAAGGCAAGTTGGGTGCATTCTTTAGCGGCTCCTGGGATCGTGAAGCAATTGAAGAAGCTCTGGGCGACAACTTCGCATGTGCACAGCTTCCTTCCTTCAAGGCTGGCGATTATGAAGGCACAATGAAGTCTTATGCAGGCTCCAAGGCAATTGGTGTAAATCCTACCTGCGAGAACATGGACGTTGCAGTTGCACTGGCTGTATATCTTGGCAACGCTGACTGCCAGAAGATCCGTTATGAGGTTCGTGGTGTAGTTCCGCTGGATTCTACCGGTATCGACGATGTAATGTTAAACGCTATTACTGATACTGTAAACAACACTTCTGTTGCTCAGCCTCTGGTTTCTGAGATGAACGGTTGGTGGAGCCCCGCAGAAGCATTCGGTAAAGCAATCGTAGCTGGTGAGGTTAACCACGACAATGCACAGGATAAGCTGACCACTTTCATTGCAAACGTAAATGCAGGCGGTTCTCTGGATTAAGACTCTGGCTTGATTTTAAGGCTTCACCCGATCTTCCGGTGAAGCCTTTCTTTCAGAAACGGACATTTTGGGATAACACAGTGTCTGCCTGAAAATGTATAAGGGAAAGGAAGAATACGATGGCAGCTTTTGGGAAAAAGAAAAAAGCTTCTGAATTTCCGGATGTGATACCGGTATCTGAAGCAATTCGAAAAGGTGATATTTTTACAAAACTGACCTGTCTGATCATGGGCGCTGGCAATCTTGCAAGAAAACAGATCATACAGGGACTTTTGTTCCTGGCAGGAGAACTTGCATATATTCTCTATATGGTTTTCTTCGGGGCAAAGGCTCTGCAGAATTTCGTTACGCTGGGTACCGAAACACAGAAAAAGGTTTTCAATGAAGCAACACAGGTTTATGAGTATGCGACAGGCGATAACTCCCAGCTCTGCCTGCTCTATGGTGTTATTACGATCTTTGTGACAATTGGATTTATCCTGCTGTGGAGAGGTGCAATCCGCTCCTCCTATATTGCACAGAAAGCACAGGAAGCAGGAAAGAAGCCGATTACCTTCGGCCAGATTTTAAAAGACTTGAAAGATAACAGGATGTATCAGCTCTTCCTGTTTTTCCCGTTCCTGGGAATTATATTGTTTACGGTAATGCCTCTGGTATTTATGATCCTGATGGCATTTACCAATTATGACCGAGATCATTTGCCGCCAGGTCAGCTGTTTGACTGGATAGGCTTCCAGAACTTTGCCAGAGTATTAAATGCAGGCGGAGCACTTGGAGAGACCTTCTGGAAGGTGCTTGGCTGGACGATCATCTGGGCTATTTTTGCAACCTTCTTAAACTATATCTTTGGTATTATCCTGGCGATCATCATCAACCGGGAGGGGACGAAGTTCAAAGCCTTCTGGCGTTTTATCTTCGTGCTGACTATCGCTGTGCCTCAGTTTGTATCCCTGTTGGTAGTCAACACCATGATCCAGGAGCACGGTGTAATCAATCTGCTGTTAAAGGAGCTGTTCGGTGTAGGACCGCTGCCGTTTTTGACCAATGCAACCTGGGCGAGAGTGACAGTTATTGTCATTAACCTCTGGGTCGGCATTCCTTATACGCTGCTTGCAGTAACCGGTATTTTGAAGAATATTCCTGCAGAGCTGTACGAAGCGGCAAAGGTGGACGGCGCAAATGCATTTGTTACCTTCTTTAAGATCACCATGCCGTACATGATGTTTGTCATGACGCCGAATCTGATTACAACCTTTACAGGGAATATCAATAACTTCAACGTTATTTACCTGTTGACAAACGGCGCGCCGGCCTGCGATACCTATTACCGCGGTACTGCGGGTAAGACGGATCTGCTCGTTACCTGGCTGTACAAGCTGACAATTGATAATAAGGACTATAACCTGGGTGCCGTAATCGGTATCCTGACCTTTATCCTGATGGCAACGTTGTCTCTGATAACGTACAGACGGACCGGATCCTATAAAAACGAGGAGGGATTCTCATGAAAAACACCAGACAGAATTCAGCAAGCATTAAAAAGAAAGTCACCAATGTGCTTGTGCATTTGTTTCTGACGATCCTTTCCGTGATCTGGGTATTCCCGATTTTCTGGGTAGTCCTGTTATCTTTCAGAGAACAGAAAGGACAGTATATCACATCGTTCTGGCCTAAAAAGTTTACGACGGCAAACTATGTGAAGCTGTTTACAGATACTGCACTGTTCAATTTCCCGAAGTGGTTTTTGAATACGCTGTTTGTAGCAATTTGTTCCTGTATCCTGACAACATTCTTTGTTTTGGCGATTTCCTATTGTCTGTCCAGACTCCGGTTTAAGATCCGTAAGCCTTATATGAATGTTGCCATGATTCTTGGAATGTTCCCCGGCTTTATGTCCATGATCGCCGTTTATTATATCTTAAAGGGCTTTGGACTGACCAAGGGTCCCATGATCTTCCTGGCGCTGATCATGGTATATTCCGGCAGTGCGGGGTTGGGCTTCTACGTATCCAAAGGCTTCTTTGATACGATTCCGAAGGCACTGGATGAAGCTGCAATCGTGGACGGCGCAACGAAATGGGATGTCTTTTCCAAGATCATTATGCCGTTGTCGAAACCGATCATTGTAAGCACGATCATGACTTCCTTCATGGCTCCCTGGCTGGATTTCATCTTCGCAAAGGTAATTGCAGGTGCGGATCCGAGATATTATACGGTTGCGATCGGTCTGTACACGATGCTGACCAAGGAAAATATCGTAAATTGGTATGCCTGCTTCGCAGCTGGCGCGGTTTGCGTTTCCATTCCAATCGCTATTCTGTTCCTGTATTTGCAGAAATACTATGCAGAAGGTATGTCCGGAGCAGTTAAGGGCTGATGGCAGTTTGTAAGGACTGACAGCAGACAGCCGGGAAATAGTTTTACAGCAGGCGAAAACGAATATCGTTTTCGCCTGTTTTGCTACTGAAAACAAAGATCTGCAGAAAGGCGGATATAGGGATGAAAAAGAGACTGAGTTTAATACTATGCGTAGTGCTTCTTTGTCAGCTGCTCTCAGGATGCGGGAAAACGACGGAGACTGTCAGGGAGCCGGACGATGCATACCGCTGCTATTATGAAATTTTTGTCGGTTCGTTTTGCGACAGTGACGGAGATAAATGCGGCGATCTAAGCGGAATCACAGAAAAGCTGGATTACATCGAAGATATGGGTTTTACCGGGATCTGGCTTACACCGATCATGCCGTCACCGACCTATCACAAATATGACGTCACAGATTATTACGGGATCGATCCGTCCTTTGGAACGATGGAGGATTTTGAGACACTGCTTAAGGAATGTCATAAACGCAATATCCGGTTGATTATGGATCTGGTGTTCAATCATACCTCCAGCAGCCATCCGTGGTTTTTGGAGGCCTGTGATTATTTGGAGCAGCTTGGAGAAAAGGAACCGGACGAAAACGAGTGCAAGTATGTGAACTATTATAATTTTGCAAAGGATCAGGCACAGACTCCAAACTGGTATCAGATAGGCAGCTCGGACTGGTACTATGAGGGGGTTTTCTGGGATGGTATGCCGGATCTGAATCTGAACAGTGAAGCGGTCAGAGAAGAGCTGGAGCAGGTTGCCTCGTTCTGGCTGGACAAGGGTGTAGACGGCTTCAGACTGGATGCAGCGAAGGAATATTTTACAGGATATGCAGAAAAGAATATAGAGGTTTTAAACTGGTTTAAAACCTACGTGAAAAGTGTAAAGCCGGAGGCATATCTGGTAGCAGAGGTCTGGGAAGGACAGGGAGTGCTGCAGGAATATTACAAAAGCGGGATCGACAGCTTATTTAATTTCCCGGCGTCACAGCAGGATGGCGCGATCATAAAGACTGCCAAGGCAAGAGTGACTCCCCAGCAGTTTTTCTCCTGGATGGTAAAGCAGCAGACTGCAGACAGACTGGCAAATCCGGATTATATTGATGCACCGTTTATCAGCAATCACGATACCACCAGGATCAGCGCCCAGTGCGTCAACAACGAAGAGCAGATGAAATTTGCGGTAGGGTTGATGATGATGATGCCGGGCAGTCCCTTTGTTTATTACGGAGAAGAGCTGGGGATGAAGAGCTCCGGAACAAAGGATGAAAACAAGCGCCTTCCAATGTACTGGTCTGCACAGGATTTGTCTAAGACACCGGATGCGCCTCAGGCAGCAGATGCAGTGGAGCAGAAGTTTCCGTCTGCGGAGGAGCAGGAAAAGGATCCGGGGTCCATTTTACAGTATTATAAGAACGCCATCAAGTTGCGCAGAAGTAATCCGGAAATCGCGAGGGGAAGTATAAGTGTTCCGGACGGAGAGCTTCCGGAAGATACCGGTGTGCTTTTGACAGAATGGGAAGGAAAGGTAAGTGTAATTTTATGTAATAATGCAACGGAATCTGTGGAAATAGACTTGCAGCAAGCCCTTCCGGAAGGTTATAATTATACTCTAAAGGGCAGTTTAAACGTTGGAGATCAGCAGGAAAAGCTGGAGAATAACAAGCTGGAATTGCCCGCCTATGGAATTGTGATCTTGAAACAAAGCGGGGTGGATTAAAGAATGAGACGAAAACGCTGGCTGGCTGCTATTTTGGCGGCAGGAACAGCCTGCACAGCACTTTTTGGATGCGGCAGCAGACAGATCGTAGGCACTGAGATGGCACGGTCAGGGGAATCCCCGGAGAAAGAGTTGCAGGCATGGGAGGAGGCAAAAAACACGCCTTACGGAAAATATCCGGAGCTGATCACCTATACCCTCGGAAAGATGATCGGCGGCAATCGTTCCAATATGCCGGAACGGGACACCTATGAAGATAACGTTTATACGAGATATCTCCGGGAGTGCTTAAATATCCAGAACAAGGATGTATTCGAGGCAATGGAGGATCAGTATACGGCAAACGTTGATATGGCGATCGCATCGGGAGAGCTTCCGGATGTCATGGTCATAGAAGATCGGGAGACTCTGATCCGGCTTGCCGAAGAGGGAATGATTGCTGATCTGAGCGAGGCATTGGAAAACTGCGCCAGCGACGGAATAAAGGCGATGTATGACAGCTACGAGGTGTCTGCGCTGGATTCTGCGATGATCGACGGAAGGCTGATGGCGCTTCCGGAGCCAAGCTTTGGAGACGGCCCGAATCTGTTGTGGCTGCGCAGGGACTGGATGGACAAGCTTGGGCTTGAAGCGCCGGATACCATGGGGGAGGCTGTAGAGATCATACGGGCATTTGTGGAACAGGATCCCGGAAATAACGGAGAAGGCAACACCATCGGCCTGGTGTGCCATTCCGATCTGACCGGAGAAACAGGATATCGTTATGAATTTCAGCTGAATACAATTTTTGCATCCTACAATGCATTTCCGAAGCAGTGGATTTTGCAGGAGGACGGCACAGTGGTTTACGGGTCGGTTCAGCCGCAGATAAAAGAAGCACTTGCCGGAGTGAGAAAATTGTATGAAGAGAAGCTGCTGGATGATAGCTTTATGCTCCGTACGATGACAAATATTGCGGAACTGATCATAGACGGAAAGTGCGGTTCGTTTTTCGGTCCCTGGTGGGCGCCGAACAATCCGCTGATGGAAGCCATGGAGAAAAACCCGGATGCGGTATGGGAGCCCTATCTGATCCGGACGACAGAGGATGGAAAGCTGCAGTATTATGATCAGAATCCGAGCTACAAATATGTTGTGGTGCGAAAAGACTTTGAGCATCCAGAGATCGTATTTAAAATGGCAAGTGTAATGTTCGACAAAATGCGCACAGAAGGACAAGATAACGAAGAGCTTGCGTATTATTTCCAGACCAACGTGGATTCTACAGCGCGGCCGATCTCCATCAATATTGATTACAGCGATGCGCTGCATCGCTGCTATGAGGATATCAATGCTGCACTGACCGGAAAAAAGGATCCGGATGAGTTGCAGGTTCTCGAATATGCCTATTATGTAAAATGCAAAGACTACCTGGATCATTCGCAGTCTGCAGACGCGGAAACCTGGGCGGCCTATGAGTCCAGGATCCGTGCCTGTGCCCTGTTGGATAATAAAGACCTGGAGGTATGCAGTACTGCCTTTTCCGGGGAGACGGAAACCATGAAGACGAAATGGTCGAAGCTTCAGGAAATGGAAAAGAAACTATATCTGGAAGTCATCACAGGAGTGAAGGATCTGGATGAATTTGACAGATTTGTGGAAGAATGGATGGAAGCGGGCGGAGAGCAGATTACGCTGGAGGTAACAGAAGCGGTGCGGGAAGCGAAAGGGGCTTGATTTTACCGAGGGTTTGTGCAAAAATAAAATACGGTAAAAAGGAAAGGTGCCAATGGAGGTAGTCATGAGAGGAATTGATACACCTGTCAGAAAAATGCGGAGAGAGATTTTTAAAGAGATCGCGCAGCTTGCATATCATTCTGACAATCTGAATGATGATGTAGAAGCGTTACCCTATAAAATTGTGAATCCTGAAACTCCGATTTATCGGGAAAGCATTTACCGGGAGCGTGAAATAGTAAGAGAGCAGATCCGGCTTGCGATGGGGCTGTCGCTTCGCCCGGAAGACGCACCGGTGCATGTGACACAGGGGCTGGAGGAGAGCAATATTGACGAAAAATATTACGAGCCTCCGATGATCCAGGTGATTCCCTCGGCATGTAATGCCTGCCCTGAAAATGAATATTGTGTAACAGACCGTTGTATGGGGTGTGTAGCACATCCGTGTCAGGTTGTATGCCCGAGAGGGGCGATCAGCACCGTAAATGGCAAGTCGGTCATTGATCAGAGCAAATGTATTCGCTGCGGTAAATGTAAATCGGTATGTCCTTACGATGCAGTTTCCCATCAGCAGCGACCCTGCAGCGCAGCCTGCGGTGTGGGTGCGATCGGCAGCGATGGGGCCGGCAGAGCGGTTATCGACAGCGAGAAGTGTGTCACCTGTGGCCAGTGTATGGTAAGCTGTCCCTTTGGTGCAATTGCAGATAAATCCCAGATTTTTCAGCTGATCCATGCCCTTGAGTCCGGCAGAGAGATCATTGCACAGGTAGCGCCTGCGTTTGTCGGTCAGTTTGGTCCTGCAGCGACGCCTGGGAAGATCAAGACCGCGTTAAAGCAGCTTGGCTTTGCAGATGTTTATGAAACCGCCATCGGAGCCGATATCGGAGCTGCAACAGAAGCAGAGCATTATGTGAAAGAAGTGGCAACCGGAGAACTGCCGTTTCTGCTGACGTCCTGCTGTCCCTCCTGGTCAATGCTGGCAAAGAAATTCTTCCCGGAGACCATCGATAAAATCTCCAACGCCCTGACACCTATGGTAGCGACTGCACGTGTCATCAAAAAAGAGCATCCCGATGCATCTGTTGTGTTTATCGGTCCCTGTGTGGCGAAAAAGCTGGAGGCTTCCAGAAGATCCGTTCGTTCCGATGTGGATTTTGTCATTACCTTTGAAGAGCTTACCGGTATGTTTGAAGCAAAGGGAATTGATATTACAAAGGTAGAGGAAGAAACACCGATTATGGATGCGACCTCAGTAGGTCGTGGGTATGCTGCGTCAGGTGGTGTGGCAAGTGCTATCGAGAAGTGTGTACAGGAGTATTATCCGGATACAACCGTTCATATTGAGCATGTCGAAAGTCTCGCAGACTGTAAAAAGATCCTGATGCTTGCAAAGCTGGGCAAGAAAAACGGCTGCCTGATTGAAGGAATGGCGTGTCCCGGCGGCTGTATTGCAGGTGCTGGTACCAATGTTGCAATTTTGCAGGCACAGAAAGCACTGAGCAGCTTCCAGAATGAGGCAGAAAGGAAGCTTCCGCCACAGAACGCGATGGACGAGGCAAAGTAAATTTTGCGGAGGCAGCAGAGCTTTTCCGAAAGCCATAGAGCAACAAACAAAAAAAGAGAAACCGTCTCGGGGAAAAGAGACGGTTTCGTTCATGGAGGATGAAAAAGTGACAAAGATCAGAACCCGTTTTGCACCCAGCCCGACCGGACGGATGCATGTAGGAAATCTGCGTACGGCACTGTACGCATACCTGGTGGCAAAACACGAAGGTGGAGACTTTATCCTTAGAATTGAGGATACCGATCAGGAGCGTTATGTAGAAGGCGCAGTAGATATCATTTATCGTACGATGGAAAAGACCGGTCTGGTGCATGATGAAGGTCCGGATAAAGACGGCGGCGTAGGCCCTTACGTTCAGAGCGAGCGTCAGGCAAGCGGAATTTATCTGGAATATGCCAAGCAGCTGATCGCAAAAGGCGAAGCTTATTACTGCTTCTGTGATAAAGAGCGTCTGGCAACCTTAAACCGGGTTGTCGCAGGCAAGGAAATCAATGTATACGACAAGCATTGCCTGCATTTATCTAAAGAAGAGGTAGAAGCAAAGCTGGCAGCAGGGGTCCCTTATGTAATCCGTCAGAACAATCCGACGGAGGGAACCACAACCTTCCATGATGAGATTTATGGAGATATCACGGTAGATAATTCCGAGCTGGACGATATGATCCTGATCAAATCCGACGGCTATCCGACCTATAACTTTGCAAACGTTGTAGATGATCATTTGATGGGCATTACCCATGTTGTACGCGGAAATGAATACCTTTCCTCTTCTCCGAAGTATAACAGACTTTATGATGCCTTTGGATGGAAGGTGCCGGTATACATTCATTGTCCGCTGATCACAGACGAGGAGCATCACAAGCTTTCCAAACGCTGCGGTCATTCCTCCTACGAGGATCTGATCGATCAGGGTTTTGTGACGGAGGCCGTTGTCAATTTTGTGGCACTGCTTGGCTGGAGCCCGGAGGGCGAGAATGAGATCTTTTCTCTGGAAGAGCTGGTGAAGGAATTTGATTATCACCGGATGTCGAAATCCCCTGCAGTATTTGATTATACCAAGCTGAAATGGATGAACGGCGAATATATCAAGAAGATGGATCATGAGACCTTTATGGAGCATGCAAAGCCCTATCTGGAAAAGGCTCTGACAAAGGGACAGGATCTGGATAAGATCGCAGACATGGTTCAGACAAGAATTGAAGTATTTCCTGAAATCGAAGAGATGGTAGATTTCTTCGAGACCCTTCCGGAATATGATCCTGCCATGTATGTACATAAGAAGATGAAGACAACCAAAGAAAGCGCCCTGGAGGTTTTAAAAGAACTGCTTCCGCTGTTGGAAGAGCAGGAGGACTATACCAACGACGCACTGTATGCGCTTCTGCTTTCCTATGTGGAGAAAAAGGGCTGTAAGAACGGCTATGTGCTGTGGCCGGTTCGTACTGCGGTTTCCGGTAAGCAGATGACTCCTGCAGGTGCAACGGAAATCATGGAAATCCTTGGCAAAGAGGAATCTTTGTCCAGAATCCGCAAGGGAATCGAACTTTTGGAGCAGGCATAAACAGGAGTATTTTTTGCAGGCAAACAAACAGCAGCAACGGGCGATTGCCCACAATACCGGACCGGCACTGATCCTTGCCGGTCCGGGTTCCGGTAAGACCTTTACAACGGTCGAACGGGTACGGTATCTGATCGAAGTCCATCATGCAGATCCGTCCCACATTTTAGTCATCACATTCACAAAAGCGGCAGCCCGGCAGATGCGGGACCGTTTCTTTGCCCGGATGGACAATCAGTTCTTTCCGGTCACCTTCGGCACATTTCATGCCGTCTTTTTTCACATTTTAAAAACATCCTGTCATTATAATGGGTCGAGCATTTTGAAAGAAAAAGAGAAAAGAGAATATCTGCGTGCGGCTCTGCTTACGCTTTCGAAAAAATTTTATGCCCAAAACGATGGGAAAATGGACCAGGAATGGGAGCAGGGACTTCTTTCAGAAATCGGATTTATCAAAAATATCGGAAAGCTTCCAGCTGATTTTACAAGTGAATACGTCAGCAGACAGGAATTTATGCGGATTTTCGTATCGTTTCAAAAGCAGCTTGCACAGGAAAAGAAGCTTGATCTGGACGATTTTGCGGCGGCGGTCTGTCATTTATTCCGGACAAATCCGGCAGAACTTGCGCGCTGGCAGCGGGAATATTCCTATCTTCTGGTGGATGAGTTTCAGGATATCAACGCAGCACAGTATGAAGCAGTAAAGCTGCTTTGCGGTGGAAAGAGAAATCTGTTTGTTGTTGGAGATGATGATCAGGCGATCTACGGATTTCGGGGCTCTGACCCGGCGATTATGCGTCAGTTTTTAAAGGATTTTCCGGAAGCAAAGCAGATTTTTCTGTCGGTCAATTATCGCAGCCGCGCCGGAATTGTGGAGACGGCAGGAAAGCTGATCGGGCAAAACCGGGAGAGATTTCCGAAGCAGATCGTGGCTGGACAGAGCACGTCGGATGAGAGGCAGGACGTGTGCTTTGTGCCAGAAGCGACGCAGGGGGCGCGCCGGATGCAGGGAGAAAAAAGCACTCTGCCCATTCCAACCGGCACCGCATCAGGCATTTCCACCGCTGCTTTCGGCACTAGCTGGTTGCCCTTAAGCACGGATCGCAGCGTCTTGGTCTGCGGTTTTCAAGATCGGAGGCAGGAGGCAGAGACAGTCGCAGATGAAATCGGGAAGACGTTCCGGCAGGGAAAAAGCTGTGCGGCGATTTTTCGGACGAATGCGGATGCAGTGTGGCTGGCAACAGCGCTAAAGTGCAGAAAGATTCCATTCCGCTGGAAAGAAAAGCCGAAAAATCTGTATAAAACCCCGGTCTGTCAGGACTTACTCGCTTATTTGCAGTTTGCGATGGAAGGGCGGAAACGGAAGGATTTCCTGAGAATTATGAACCGCCCATGCCGCTATCTGTCTCGCCAGATGCTGCCGGATGCAGAAATTTCATTTTCAGCATTGCGCCGGGCGTATGCGCAGAAGCCGTATATGCAGGAGATTTTGCACCGTCTGGAAGCGGATATCTCACGGCTGGCGAAAATGGATTTATATGCGGCAGTTCATTATATCCGCCGCGGAATGGGATACGATGCGTGGTTAAAAGAGAATGCCGGGCAGACGCCGTCGGCGGGAGAATCACGGCAGGGACAAGAGCGGGCACCTGCAGGAGCCCGGGTACACGCAGCCGGAAAGCTGGAACGGGATCTGGAAGCCGCCGACTTTTTTCAGGAACAGGCGCGGGAATTTCAAAGCCTGACGGAGCTTGAGGAAGCAATGACGGCATATGAAGACCAGATGGATCAGAACATGGCGGACGCAGCAGACACGGCAGCGTGCACGGCTGCCAGCGGCACAACGGATGCAGCATTCACAACACTCCCAATTGCCGAGCTTGTCACTATGCACGGTTCGAAGGGACTGGAATACGACGCCGTTTTTCTTCCGTGCTGTATGGAGGGCGTCGTCCCACACAAAAAGAGCAAGAATCAGGCGGCACTGGAGGAAGAGCGCAGGATGTTCTACGTTGGAATGACACGGGCGAAAAAAGAGCTGTATCTGTCGTATACGAAAGGAACAAAGGAAACGCAGGGGTTTGCGTCCCGGTTTCTTGCTGAGTGTGGGTGGAAGGAGCCGAAACGGTAGAAACGAAGTTTCTTGTGAAATAAAAAAGAATGTGCCTTGGCACATTCTCGCGCCGAGGCGCGGTTGCTTCGGCAACCATCTACCACTGCGCCGAGTGCGCATCCTCGCGGAGCATTTTTATCGTATGGAAACGAAGTTTCCTATACGATAAAAAGAACTGCCGTCCGGAACATTTCCTGTATGAAAAAGCTCCGGTACGGCAGTTCTTTTGGTTTCGTTTTTATTCGTTTGCTTCTCCGTCGAGAGTAACCAGCTCATCGAATTCACAGCTGTCAAGGTATTCGTCGAAAGCTTCTTCTACCTTTTCATACTCTGCATCGTCATCGATGTAGTCCAGCTGAGGCTCTTCGTTGGGGTCATTGGGATTCTCGGAGTAACGATAGAACCAAACCTCTCCGTCATCGTTCTGTCCGTTTTCGTCAAGCGGCATCAAAACGATGTAATCCTTGCCCTCTACTTCGAGAATGGTAATGATGGCACAGGTTACATTCGTGCCGTCATCCAGCTCCAGTTCTACGGTCATTTCTTCGTCCATTTCTTCAAACTGTTCCTTACCCATGGATGATATCCTTTCTTAAAAGGCGCGTCAGAGCGCGCGATAATCAGAACCTGCGTTACAGTTCACTCGTACCTTTTTGTAAGCAGATTTCATGCTCGCATGAAAATCTGCTTACAAAAAGGTACGGAGGGAGCGCCACTTTATGAGCAAAAATGAGCTGCGAAGCAGCGGAGAGCGTCGAAGACGCGGTTTTGCGAATGGCGCGAGTGAACTGTAAAGAACCTGCCTGTCACGCTTATCATACCGTAACTTGCGGTGGCATGCAAGAATTATTTGTGCTATACTGAAACAGGATTGAAAAAAGGTCAGAAGGCGGGAACAGGAACGTGAAAGAAACAAAAGAGATCAGAATGGAAAAAGGAAAACCGTATCCGCTGGGGTGGACGGAAAATGCGGATGGCAGCGTCAATCTCGCAGCAGTGCTGGAACGCAGCAAAGAGTGCGGGGCCCTTCTGTATCCCAGAAGAGGCGGTGCGCCCAGACGGCTGACATTTCGGGAAGAAGACCGAATCGGAAAAATCTGCTGCATGAAGCTGGTCGGGCTGGATGCGCAGGAGTATGAATATAATTTTTACTGTGGCGAAGAGGTGATTACAGACCCGAAGGCGCGCAGAATCTGCGGCAATGAGAAATGGGGCAAAAAAATTTCCCCGTCTCTTCGCGGCGACAGCACAGAGGATGCGTTTGACTGGAAGAATGACAGACGCCCGCAGATCCCTTATGAGAACAGCATTTTTTATCAGCTGCATGTCAGAGGGTTCACGAAGCACACGTCTTCCGGCGTGACGGCGAAAGGGACGTTCGCTGGTCTGGCAGAGAAGATTCCCTATTTAAAATCGCTGCAGGTAACGGCAGTGGAGCTGATGCCGGTGTATGAATTCACAGAACTGGAAGCGGTAAAGCCGCTGCGGCAGAATGCTTATCCGGCAAAAGATCAGGAAGGAAATCCTGTGGAGGAAACCCCTCCGCGGATCAATTACTGGGGCTTTAAAAAAGGCTATTATTTCGCACCGAAAGCGTCATACAGCGTTAAGGATCCTGTGTTGGAATTCAAGGAAATGGTGCGTGCGTTCCACGCAGAGGGAATGGAGGTAATTCTGCAGTTCTATTTTCCGAAAGAAATCAATCGGGAGATGATCCTGGAAGTGATCCGATATTGGGTGTGCGAGTACCATATCGACGGCGTGCATCTGATGGGAGAACAGATTCCGGTGGGAATTCTGGCAGCTGACCCGATGCTTACGGATACGAAGCTGATTTATTACGGATTTCCGTATGAAGAGATTTATCCGGTGGGGCAGGTTCCGGACGTGCGCAATCTGGCGGAATGCCGGGATGAATTTCAGTATGACATGCGCCGCTTTTTAAAGGGAGACGAGGATACGCTGCATCAGGCGCTGCGGAGAATGCGCTGCAATCCGGTGCAGAATGGCGTGATCAATTATATCACCAGCTATGAAGGCTTTTCCCTGGCGGATCTGGTTTCCTACGACCGCAAGCATAACGAGGCAAACGGGGAGGACAATCAGGACGGAAATCCCTACAACGCGAGCTGGAACTGCGGCGTGGAAGGACCTACCCGCAAGCGGACAATTTTGCAGCTGCGCAAAAGGCAGATGAAAAACGCACTGGCACTTTTGCTGTTTTCGCAGGGGACCCCGATGCTGACAGCCGGGGATGAGTTTGGACAGAGCCGGGAGGGCAACAACAATCCGTACTGTCAGGACAACGAGATCAGCTGGCTGAACTGGAAGCTTACGGAGAAAAATAAGGATTTTCTGGACTATACAAAGGAACTGATTGCGCTGAGGAAAGCGCATCCGGTACTCCACCAGAGCAGAGAGCTGACGCTGATGGACTATGCGGCGTGCGGCTATCCGGATTTATCTTATCATGGAAAGGATGCATGGCGCTTGATGGCCGACCGGTTAAACCGGGAGGCAGGTTTGATGTACTGCGGTCGTTATGCCCCAAAAGACCGTGCACAGGAGGATGACTTTTTCTATATCGCTATGAACATGCACTGGGAGCCCCAGCGGCTGGCGCTTCCTGATCTTCCGGCAGGCATGCGCTGGGAAAAGGTGTTGGATACGCAGGGCGATGTGGTGGAAACACAGGCCGATCCGCTGACAAAATCCATCACCGTTCCGGGACGCTGCATCCAGGTTCTGGAAAGCACAGGAAATCCGGTCAGGAAAGGAAAGAAAAGAAAAGAAAAGTGAAAGCGTTACAGCATTTTAAGACGATTACCTATCATAAGTATCTGGTGATGAAAGGATGCTTTGCGGTCGGCTTGTACCGGCAGGGCATCTGTCATGACCTTTCCAAATATTCCTGGACGGAATTCAGGGTCGGAGCAAAATATTATCAGGGAAATCGAAGCCCGAACAACGCGGAGCGGGAGGATATAGGGTATTCTTCTGCATGGCTGCATCATAAAGGACGCAACAGGCATCATTACGAATACTGGGTGGATTACAGCACGCAGAGCATTGAGGGCGGAATGGCTCCGGTGCCGATGCCGCGCAAATATGTGGCAGAAATGCTGATGGACCGGATTGCAGCGTCCAAAACCTACCGGGGAAGCGCCTATAAAGACAGCGATCCTCTCGCGTATTACAAAAATGCAAAAGAGCCGCCGTTTATGCACATACAGACAAGACGGCAGCTGGAGCACCTTCTGACGATGCTGGCAGAAGAGGGCGAGGAAAAGACGTTCGCTTATGTTCGCAGGATTTTGAAAAAAGGCCGTCGGGCAGACAGACATAGTTCCTGATGTACAGCCGGGCGGACAGACACAGAGCCAGAAAGGTTTGCATACAGTGATATCAGATCTGTTTGAAACAGGGGAAAACGATGAACGGTTTTTACTTGCTGGTATTGCTGATGTGCTGCAGCTGTCAGAATCGGACGGACTGCGCAAACTGGAACGAAAGAAGAGACGCAGGAGATAACCGGCAGCAGGATATGCGGCGTATGCGGGATACGGACTGTGGCTGCAGAAACGGTGACAGGGTGCAGTACGGTTGCAGCTGCGAAAATGATGGCTGGACTGGACAGTCAGGCTGCAACTGCCAGCGGGAGAACGCAGCAGGGATGCAGCGGCGAAGCGGCGAAACTGCCGGACCTATGTCGGAACAGCAGGACTGCAGCTGCCGGCAGCAGATGTCGCGGCAGGGCGGCATGCAGCGTTACGACCGGGAGCTAAAGGAATCTGCGGCGTTTGACAGCGTACCCGGAATGGAAATGACAGACGGACACCCGTATCCGGTGTACCGGGAAACGGATGAAGTTCGATAGAAAGAAGATCAGGGGATTCATTCTCAAAGGCTGGGGATGAATCCTTTTTTCCTGTTTATTTTTCAATCTTTCATTGACAAAACCGCTATAAGGCGCGTAAACTCAGAAGAGTTTTGTAGTGATAGAGATTAAAGGAGATTAAATGGGAGAATTATTAGTACGTTACGAAGAATCAGGAATTGACGAGCGGATTTTGCGCGCAGTGGAGGAGATGGGCTTCGTCCATATGACGCCGATCCAGGAAAAGGCGATTCCGGTTTTTCTGGAAGGAAGAGATGTGATCGGACAGGCACAGACAGGAACCGGCAAGACCGCCGCGTTTGGAATCCCGATGCTTCAGAAGATTGATGAAGAGGACAGATCGCTGCAGGGTATGATCCTTTGCCCGACGAGAGAGCTTGCGATGCAGGCGGCTCAGCAGCTGAGACAGTTTGCAAAATATATGCACAATATTCGCGTGCTTGCCGTATATGGAGGGCAGGATATCAATAGACAGATCAAGGCGTTAAAGGGCGGCGTGCAGATCATTGTCGGCACACCGGGACGCGTGATGGATCATATGAGACGCCACACGATCCGCTTAGACAACCTGAAAATGGTCGTTCTGGATGAAGCAGATGAAATGCTGAACATGGGCTTTCGGGAAGATATGGAGGCGATTCTGGGACAGATTCCGTGCGAACACCAGACGGCGCTGTTTTCCGCAACGATGCCGGAGCCGATTTTACAGATCACCGATCAGTTCCAGACCGATGCGGAAATGGTAAAGGTTGTCAAAAAGGAATTGACGGTAGAAAGAATCCGGCAGTATCTTTATTATATTCGCAGATCGGATAAGGAAGCTGCAGCTGCAAGGCTGATTGAATATTATAACCTGAAAAGAGGACTGATTTTCTGCAACACCAAGAGTATGGTGGACGAGCTGGCAGAGAATCTGAAAAACAGAGGCATCGCGGCAGAAGGGCTGCATGGCGATTTGAGCCAGGCACAGAGAGATACGGTCATGAACCGTTTCAGAAGCGGTAATCTCCAGATGCTGATCGCAACGGATGTTGCGGCGAGAGGAATCGATGTAAATGATGTGGATGGCGTTATCAATTATGACGTTCCGCAGGATATCGAATATTATGTGCACCGTATCGGCCGTACCGGCAGAGCAGGAAAAGAGGGCATGAGCTTTACGCTGGCAAGCCGCAGAGAGTCCTTCAGAATCCGTGAAATTGAGCGGGTCTGCAAGACAAAACTGGAAGAAAAGCATCTTCCCTCCGGAGAAGAAGTGCGTCAGCATAAGGAAGCATCTGTACTCCAGAAAATCCGAGAGGTGATGGAGGAAGCAAATACCGCGGACTGCTATCGTGCGGTAGAGCGCTTTGAAAAAGAAACCGGCATTTCCGCAATTGAGCTGGCAGCAGCATTTTTGTATGAGCAGGTTGGCGGTGAGCCGGAAGAAATCGTGGAAGAGCCTAAAGTAGTCAGACGCGATGGAGAACGGAGATTTGGGGATAGACGCCGGGATGGATCTGGAAGCAGAAACGGTGGACGTTTCGGCGACCGTGATCAGAGAGGCGGACGTTTCAATGACCACGACCAGAGAAATGGCGGACGCTTCGGAGAGAAAAACGGCAGCTACCGTTCGGAACGCGACGGCAGACAGAGACGCTTTGGCAACGACAGCCGCAGATCGGACAGACGGCAGGCAGAAAACGGCGGCAGAAGAAGAACTTCCGGCGAGGGAAGCTATCGCGCAGCCGGAAGCGGCTTTAAAGGGGAGAAAAGATAACAGCAGAATGTATGCGCTGCGAACGTTCTGTTGTTATAAACAATAGAATGCACGCTCTGCGAGCATTCTATTGTCATGAATAAAAGCAGGGGGTAACAAAAATGAAAACAGCTGTATTTTATGAGCACATTTTAGAGGGCGCAAAGCAGTCCGGAAAAAGTGTGGCAGAACTGATGGAGAAATGCGCATCCTGGAACATTCGGGGGATTGAGATCGGAGATGCGCTGCTTCGCGAGAACAAAGAAGAAATCAAAGAGCTGCTGGAGAAAAACCATATGCAGGTCAGCTGCAGCAATGCGTTCTATGATTTCGGGCACAACCCGGATGCAGCGCAGGGAAAAAAGCAGATCGACCTCGCAGAAGAGTTCGGTGTATCCAAGGTGCTGATTATTCCGGGCGAGCTGTCGGAAAACGAATCGGCTGCACTCAACGCGCTTTCTGCATCGAAAGCGCAGACGGATTCCTACATGTCTGAAAATGCTTCGATCCGGAACATGGTGCAGGCATTAAAAGAACTGGTTGCTTATGGAAAAGAAAAGAACATCCTTGTGACGCTGGAGGATTTTGACGGTCCGGTACAGCCGTTTGCAAGAATGTATCAGCTGCTGTGGTTTATGGAGAATGTTCCAGGTCTGAAATTTACGCTGGATACCGGCAACTTCGCGTACAGCGACGAGGATGCTGTGCAGGCGTATGAAGTGCTGAAGGATTACATCGTTCATGTGCACTGCAAGGATCGAAACGTTGATCCTGCATTGACCGGGGAGCACAGATACAATCGGGGACTTCTTGCGGCTGCGGTCGGATCGGGCTATCTGCCGATGAAAGAGATTCTGGATCGTCTGAAAGAAAGCGGTTATGAGGATTATCTTGCGATTGAGCATTTTAATGCCGCAGATCAGATGGCATTTATGGAGCAGTCGGCTGCTTTTTTACAACAGTATCTGTAAGGGTGAGTTATGAAGCTGATTTATTTTGATGCGGGCAATCCGCAGAAGAAAAAAGAACTGGAACAGCTGGCAAAGTCAGCGGGCTACGATTTCGTGCCAGTTACCGCCATGCAGACCGGACAAAAGATCGGTTATCTGGCGGGTGTTTCCGGATATCGGGAAGCGCCTTTGCCCGTGTTATCCCTGCCGCCGCGAATTGGAGAAGATATGCTTTTGTTCGCACAGACGACGGCGGATATGATCGACCCGGCGCTGGAGCTGTTAAAAAAGAACCGGATTTCGATAGGTCTAAAGGCGATCGTTACGCCTTATAATGTCGGCTGGACGCTTTTTGAGCTGTATCAGGAGCTTGTAAAAGAGCGGGGAAAAATAAAATAATAAAATAACCATGGCGCTGCCCCTTGTGGGCGGCGCGTTTTCATTTCATAGGAAAATGCGTCCTATGAAATAAAACGCGCTACGAGGATGCGCACTCGGCGCAGAGACGTCATTGCAAAATCTGCTTTCTTTTACGCTCACCCCAACGATATCTACAAAATCAAACCCTCCTATCAAAACTGCTGTGATAATACTTAGTGCGGGATTGCCCGATTTTGCGTAAGATAAAGATCAGTACGATAGGAATACAGCAAAAACCCAAAAGGAGAGTTTCGTATGAAAGTAACAAGAGCAGCAAGCATTCCGTTAGTCACACACGACCCTTATTTTTCTATCTGGTCCGGCGCGGATCATCTGTATGACAAGGATCCTGTGCACTGGAGCCAGATTCGCCAGCAGTTGAGAGGTTATGTCAATGTGGATGGCGTCGTTTACAGCTTTCTTGGCGACAAGGAGTTCCACGAGACGATCGGTCAGACCGGCGTGGACGTAACTGCGACCTCCACCACCTACACCTTTGAAAACGAAAAAATCATCCTGAATGTGAAGTTTACTTCCCCTTTGCTTCTGGATGACCTGACGCTGGTTTCCAGACCCTGTACCTATATCGACTACGCAGTAGAAAAGAAAGAAAACTGCGACGTAAGGGTGGACTTTGTCGTAGCCTCTGATCTGGTAAGTCAGAAGCAGGCGAAGCTGATCGGCTGCAACGCAAGACGTCCGGAAAAAGGCGACGCGCCCGCATATAACTACGCACAGATGGGCAGAGCAGCACAGAAGCCTCTGGGCGGCAGCGGCGACCATGTAACGATCGACTGGGGTTATGTTTATGTGGCATCCGCAGAGAAAGGCGCAGTATGCACCTACGATGCCGCAAATGAAAAGCTGATCTGCAGACTGCCTCTGGATGACGATAAGGCCGGCATGATTTTGGCATATGATGATCTGCTTTCCATCAACTACTTCGGACAGTGGCGCAAGGCATACTGGACCAACACCTATGCAACCATTCTGGATGCAATCGGCGCAGCGTTTGCGGATCACGACGAGACGTTAAAGCATGCGGCAGCAGTCGATGAAAAGGTAGAAAAAGAAGCATATGCGGCTGGCGGCGAGAAATACGCATTCCTGTGCAACATGAGCTACCGTCATGCCATCGCAGCGCACAAGCTGATCACCGACGAAGACGGCAATATCATTTTCCTGTCCAAGGAAAACGACTCCAACGGCTGTATCGGTACGGTTGATGTAAGTTATCCTTCTGTTCCCCTGTTCTTACTGTTCAACACCGAATATGTCAAAGGTATGCTGCGTCCGGTATTTCAATTTGCTGCCTGCGATTCCTGGGAATTTGACTTCGCACCGCACGACGTTGGACGTTACCCTTACGCATGGGGACAGGTTTACGGCTTAAACGGCAAGAAGGGCGACCTGTGGTTCTCCGGCTGGAACGACGATATCTTCCCTCCGTTTTACCAGTATCCTGCAGGAACCGATATTTTCGAGTTCAGATATCAGATGCCCGTTGAGGAATGTGGTAACATGCTGCTGATGACGGCAGCTGTCTGCAAGCTGGATGGAAATGCTTTATTTGCAGAGCCTCACATGGCTGTTTTAAAGCAGTGGACACAGTATCTGGTAAAATTCGGTGCAGACCCCGGCGAACAGTTGTGCACCGACGACTTTGCAGGACATCTGTCCCACAATGTAAATCTGTCTGCAAAGGCGATCATGGGCATAGAGGCCTATGCGCGTCTGGCAGCTCAGCTCGGCAGGACAGAAGAAGCGGAAGAATATCATGCAAAGGCTGCTGAAATGGCAAAAGACTGGGAGAAGCGCGCAATTGCAGACGACCACTATGTGCTGGCCTTCGGTAATGCGGATACCTGGAGCTTAAAATACAACCTTGTATGGGATAAATTCTTTGGCAGCAAGCTGTTCTCGGATGAAGTTTACGAGAAAGAGCTGAAATACTATGTCAAGAAGACCAACGAGTACGGTACGCCTCTGGACAGCAGAAAGGATTATACCAAGAGCGACTGGATTTTATGGTGTGCATCGATGGCAAAGACCGACGAGGAAGCGCAGGCGCTGATCGCACCGGTTGCGCACTATCTGGAAACCACTACAACCAGAGTGCCTTTCTCTGATTGGTACGAGACCGTAACCGGCGAATACTGTCACTTCATGGGGAGAAGCGTACAGGGCGGTATTTTCATGCCGGTTCTGATGAAAAAATTCGGTCAGTGAATCCCTGCAGCATCCCTGACTGTTTTAAATTCATATCATTTCTGAATCCTATGGGGCTGTCGCACGTTAGTGCGACAGCCCTTTTTGATCGTATAGAAAACTTCGCTTCTATACGATCAAAATGCTCCGCGAGGATGCGCACTCGGCGCAGGGGTAGATGGTTGTTAAAGCAACCGCGCCTCGGCGCGAGAATGTGCCAAGGCACATTCTTTTTTTACGTTCCATCGCTGACTAATGTTGGTATCGAAAAACAAAAAAGAGTATCAAATAACATAAGTTACCTATATGAATCATAAGTTTGATACAAATAAAAAAAGTGCTTGACATCTATCGAACGTTAGAATATACTAACTAGCGTCTGGAAGTAAGAAGGATAGACAAAGATTGAAAAAGTAAATTTTTCAATCGTGAGATTTGCGTCTGCGTGTACTTGATACAAACGCGACATGCGCAAAAATGAGCGGAAGTATGGCAAAAGAAAGAAGGTTGAGCAGATGCCTTTAACAATGGCGACGATGGGAGAAGTCAACAAGATCGTGAAGGTTGGCGGAAACGAAGAGACAAGACGTTTTCTGGAAAATCTCGGATTTGTAGCGGGAACGGAAATCACAGTTGTATCTTCGATCGGAGGAAACCTGATTGTAAATGTCAAGGATTCCAGAATTGCAGTAAATGAAGATATGGCACGGCACATCGTGATCTGATGATCGCCGATACTATATATTAAAGGAGCTAAGGGAAAGGAGATAAGACCATGACACTGCGTGATGCACAGGTTGGAAGCACGGTTGTTGTAACCAAGATTGAAGGTGACAGTGCGTATAAGCGTCGGATTATGGATATGGGAATCACCAAAGGAAGCGAACTTTACATCAGAAAAGTTGCTCCGCTGGGAGATCCGGTAGAGATCACTGTCAGAGGCTATGAGCTGACCGTCAGAAAAGACGATGCACAGTGCGTACAGGTAAAATAAACAGCCGCATTTTTACAGAGGGATTCAGGAGGTAAGAGAAGATGGCAATTAGAATTGCGCTTGCCGGTAACCCGAACTGTGGTAAAACAACCATGTTCAACGCGCTGACCGGCGCCAATCAGTATGTAGGTAACTGGCCTGGTGTTACCGTAGAGAAAAAAGAAGGCAAATTAAAAAGCAAAAAGGTGAAGGAAGAGGTAGTCGTAACCGACCTTCCTGGTATTTATTCCCTTTCACCGTATACCCTGGAAGAAGTTGTCAGCCGTGACTATCTGTTAAAAGAGAATCCGGATGTCATCGTAGATCTGGTGGATGCAACCAATATTGAAAGAAACTTATATCTGACCACTCAGCTGATCGAAACCGGTGTTCCGGTTGTTATCGCGCTGAACATGGCGGATTTGCTGGAAAAGAGAGGCATCAAGATCGACGTTGCCCGCCTTTCCATGCTCCTTGACTGTCCAATCGTTGAGACTTCCGCATTAAAGGGCGAAGGACTTGACAAGCTGATCGACGAAGCGATCAAGACCGCAAAGAAGAAAGAAGCAGACCTTCCGAAAGAGATCTTTAACAAGGATCTGGAAGATGCAGTCAGCGCTGCAGCAGAAGTTCTTCCTTCTTCCATCGATGCAAACAAAAAGAGATGGTATGCAGTAAAATTCCTGGAGAAGGACTCCAAGGTTGCTGAAAGCGTAAAGCTGACAGACAGCGCTGCAAAGAAGATCGAAGAGTTAAGAGCTGGTCTGGAAAAGTCTCATGATGACGATATGGAAAGTATCGTAACCGATGAGCGTTATAAATTCATTCAGAAGATTGTCGGCACGACTGTGAAAAAAGGCAAGGATAAGTTGACAACTTCTGATAAAATCGATAAGATCGTTACAAACCGTATCCTCGGTATCCCGATCTTTATCGCAGTTATGTTCGTAGTATATTACATCTCTGTTACCACGATCGGCACGATTGTAACAGACTGGACAAATGATACCTTCGTTGGCGGCATTCAGGAAATCGTAGGCGGATTCCTGGAAGGCATCGGCACCAACGATGTAGTAACAAGCCTTGTTGTGGATGGTGTAATCGGCGGTGTAGGCGCTGTCCTTGGTTTCGTACCTCAGATGGCAATCCTGTTCCTGTTTTTGTCTATCCTGGAAGACTGCGGTTACATGGTTCGTATTGCCTTTGTCATGGACCGGGTGTTCCGTCATTTTGGTCTGTCCGGTAAGAGCTTCATTCCGCTGCTGATCTCCTCTGGCTGCGGTATCCCTGGTATCATGGCTTCCAAGACCATCGAGCAGGATAACGACAGAAGACTGACGATCATGACAGCAACCTTTATCCCCTGCGGAGCGAAGCTTCCTGTTATCGCACTGATGGGCGGCGTAATGGCAAGCTGGGCAACCGGCAGCTATGAAGCAGGCGGATTTATGGCTCCCGCAATGTACTTCATGGGCATTGTAGCAGTCCTTGTGGCAGCCATTATCTTAAAGAAAACCAAACCTTTCTCCGGAAAGCCTGCTCCGTTCGTTATGGAGCTTCCTCAGTACCATGTTCCTCAGGCTAAGACCGTACTGCTTCATGTATGGGAAAGACTGAAAGGCTTCATCATCAAGGCTGGTACGATCCTGTTCCTTGCCTGCGTAGTAATGTGGTTCCTTGGCGGATTTGGTTTCGAAAACGGCGGCTTCGGTCTGGTAGAAGAGAGCGGAAACAGCTTACTGGCTGTAATCGGTGGTTTCATCGCACCTCTGTTTGCACCTCTGGGTTTTGGCGAGTGGCAGCCTGTGGCAGCTTCTCTGTCCGGCTTTACCGCAAAGGAAGCGATCGTTTCCACCATGGGCGTTCTTGCAAATGTAACTGGCGATACAGAAGATGCAGTAACCGTTGCACAGGCTGTACAGACATGGTTCCCTACTTCTCTGGCAGCACTGAGCTTCCTGATCTTCAACCTGCTGGATTCTCCTTGTCTGGCTGCAATTGCAACCATGGCACAGCAGATGCAGTCTAAAAAGTGGTTCTGGTTTGCAATCCTGTTCCAGAACATCTTCGCTTACATCGTTTGCCTGTGCATCTACCAGATCGGTTCCTTTGTAACCGGCGGCAGCTTCGGCGTAGGCACTGTATTCGGATTTGTATTCACAGCAATCATTCTGTTCCTGTTATTCAGACCCGATCCCTACAAGGATCAGAAGGTTTACTCCAAACGGTCTGTACAGGCGGCGGACTAAGGCTTGAGTAAAGAATAGAAACGGAGGAGGCTGGACATTTCTGATGTCCGGCCTTTTCCCAAACATGTGGAGGAATGCACGATGGCAAATGCAGTAATTCTGATTCTGGTGATCGGATATTGTCTGTTCCTGATTTACAAACAGGTTCAGAATAGAAAAGCCGGAAAACATCTCGGCTGTACAGGCTGTGGCGGTTCCTGCGGCGGTTGCAGCGGCTGCAGCGCGTGCAGGACAGAAGGAAACAAGAAAAAACACTGACAGGCGTAAAGCAGCAGTGACAAAGACTGTCCGATCCGAAGCTAGGGGATCTTTCCTTTGCGCAAAGAAAAGAGGAAAAAATGGGAAATGTTGGAAACACCACAGGCTCCATGCTTTACGGCTTTGGTGCTTTTCTGGTGATCTATCTGGCAGGTGTCCTGATTTATCAGGTCGTGCTCTGGATTCAGAAATGGAAAAGGAAAAAGAAAGACGGAGAACAGGAAAATGGCTAATGTAATTGTTGTAGCAGTTGTAATTGTTCTTTTGGGATTTGCACTGAAAGGGACGCTGAAGCATTTGAAAGGGGAAAGCCCCTGCTGCGGTGGCGGCGATACGATTATTATTGAGGATAAAAAGCTGGATGGTCCTGTCATCGGCAAAAAGACCGTGAAAATTTCTGGTATGCACTGCGATCACTGCGTCAGAGCCGTAACCGAAGCAATCAACAAAATCGACGGGGCTTCTGCAAAGGTCAACCTGAAAAAGAAAGAAGCAGTCGTTTCCTACGAAAAGGTTGTAGAAGATGCAGCGATCCGGGAAGCTGTCGAAAAGGCAGGATATACCGTACAGAGCATTCAGGGCTGAGTTACGTTAAGCTGCAGCATTGCAGTGCGTGTAAAAACGAAACAGGATTCCTGATAGCATTCCAAAAGAAAATCTGCTATAATAACAGCGTCGGCAGCAAAGAAATTTGGCGGTCGGCGCTGTTTTTCATTCATGACAATAGAATGCTCGCAGAGCGTGCATTCTACTGTTTCAACGAAGGCAGCGCTGATTTCGATCTGCAGATTTTCAGGGGAGGAAAGCTCCGATTCGAAATACAAGAGGTAAGTAAGGAGGGCTATGCCCTATGATGGTTTCCACAAAGGGAAGATACGCGCTTCGGGTCATGCTGGATCTGGCGATGCAGAAGCAGGAGGAGTATGTTTCCCTGAATGATATTGCACAGCGGCAGAAGATTTCGATGAAATATCTGGAATCGATTGTCGGTATGCTCAACAAGGCGGGACTTCTGCAGAGCAGAAGAGGGAAAGACGGAGGCTACCGGATGGCACGCAGACCGGAGGAATACCCGGTCAGCGAGATTTTGAAGCTGACAGAAGGGACGCTCGCACCGGTTTCCTGCATGGACGGGGAAGGCTGCGGCCCGGAGTGCGAGCTTCTGGCGAACTGCCTGACCAGACCGATGTGGAATCGACTGGACGAAATTATAGACGAATATCTTTCCAGCGTATCGATCCAGGATCTGCTGGATGGGAGGTGTTGACACTGCGCCGGAAATGGAAAGGATGACGGACATGCGCGTATATGCGGATCAGGCTGCAACCACCAGCCTGAGTAAAACAGCCCTGGAGGCGATGCTGCCCTGGATGACAGAAAACTTCGGCAACCCGTCCGCCCTGTATGAAGAGGGGCGGACAGCGCGGGACGCAGTCGAGACAGCGCGGGAGAAAATCGCGCATCTGCTGCATGCGAAGGCGAAGGAAATTTATTTTACCTCCGGCGGTACGGAGGCAGATAACTGGGCGCTGCAGATGGTGGCAGCAGCCGGGGCACGGATCGGCAAAAAGCATATTATCGTATCGGCAATCGAGCACCATGCGGTGTTAAACCCGGCGAAGTCGCTGGAACGGCAGGGGTTTCGGGTGACGTATCTGCCGGTAACATCAGAAGGGGTGGTTTTGCCGGAAACGCTGGAAGCTGCGATCTGCCCGGATACAGCGCTGGTGAGCGTGATGTATGCCAACAATGAAGTCGGCACGATTCAGCCGGTAGAAGAGCTTGCGGAGATCTGCAGGATGCACGGCGTGTGGTTTCATACGGATGCAGTGCAGGCAGCAGGGCATGTGGAAATCGACCTGACAAAGCTGCAGGCGGATTTCCTGTCTGTCTCGGCACATAAATTCCACGGTCCGAAAGGCTGCGGATTCTTGTATGTGAAAAACGGGTTCCGGACCGAGAGCCTGTTGGAGGGCGGCGCGCAGGAAAAAGGCAAGCGCGCCGGAACCGAAAATGTTCCCGGCATTGTGGGCATGGCGGCGGCTCTGGAGGAGAGTCTGATAAACCGCGACAAAAAAGATACCTTCGTGCTGGAGCTGCGCAGACAGGTCGCAGAGCGCCTGCTTTCCATCGAAGGGAGCCATTTAAACGGCTGTGGGGTCATGGAGGGCGGTGAAGGTGCAGCAGCGGGCACCGATGCTGCGGCACGACATGCAGGTACTGCTGTCTCCCGTGCCGACCGGCTGTGCGGCAACTTAAATATCAGCTTCAACGGCATCGAGGCAGAAGCTCTTCTTCTGTACCTTGACATGAAGGGCGTCTCCGTTTCGGCGGGCGCGGCGTGTTCGGCGGGCGCACTGGAGCCGAGCCATGTGCTGACAGCGATGGGCATATCGCCGGAGCTTGCAAAAGGCACGATCCGCATCAGCCTGGACGAGACGAACACACAGGCGGACGCAGAATTCCTGATGGAGGTCATCCCGGACGCGGTTGCGCGCCTGCGAAGCATGGCATAAAGATTTTCGAACGGGCAGATTCGACAAAAATCTGCCCGCTTTTCATGGTAAAAACAGACGAAAATCATTTTTTGTCAGATTTTGATTTTCCTTTTAAAAAAATCGGGGGTATAATAAAGGTGTAGTGTTTTGGGCGGCTGAAACCATGGCAGCTGTCGTTTTTTAAAGAAAGTTGAGGGTATCTATGTTTGAGAAAGGAGATCTGGTTACTTACGGATGCAAGGGCGTCTGTGAAGTTAAGAACATTACTACGCTGAACCTGGAGGGAATTCCCAAAGACCGTCTGTATTATGAGATGCAGTCCATGGTCAACGCCAGCAGCAGGATTTTTTCTCCCGTCGGACAGGAGGAAAAAAATGCGATGCGCGCGGTGCTGACAAAGGAAGAAGCAGAGGAGCTTTTGGGACAGCTGCCGGAGTGCAGACTGTGCTGGGAGAAGGATGAAAGACGGCGAGAGGAGACTTACCGCAGGATTATCAATCACAGCGATGCAAGAGGAATGCTCTGTATGATCCGCACAATTACGGATTACGGCAGGGAGCGGGTGCTGGAGGGGCGCAGGATGCCCGCGATGGACGGCCGCTATTTGAAAGCCGCGGAGGACAATCTTTATGCAGAGCTGTCGATTGCCATGGAGATACCGCGCAGCGCCCTCAAAGAATATATGGCGGCACGGATGGGAGAATTAAGCGGAGCGCTGCAGGCGCTTTGAAATATGTAAGAAGATGCGGCTGCAGGAACGTAACAGAAATTACGGATTGACAGTGTATAACGGCTGCAGTCTGTGGAAATACTGATAAGGACAGGAAAGTAAGCAGTGCTTACGAATCAAAAGAGGACGATTTCGGTCAGAAGAACCGATATCGTCTTTTTTTATCGTATAGGAAACATTGCTTCTATACGATAAAAAAGCTCTACGAGGATGCGCACTCGGCGCAGGGGTAGATGGTTGCCAAAGCAACCGCGCCTCGGCGCGAGAATGCGCCAAGGCACATTCTTTTTCATCATCTTTTATCGTATAGGAAACTTTGTTTCCGTACGATAAAAAAGCACTTGATTTTTGAATGAAGTTCTGATAAACTAAGCACAGTTAGAAAAGACTAACTAAAAAGTGAATAAATCATGGTTATCTCCATCCGCTGTGCGCTGCTGACACACGGCGGGTGGCCCTTTTGGGAAACCATAAGGAAGGAGACAAAATGGCAAATCTGACCATTGAAAAAGTAATCGGGAGAGAAATTATTGATTCCAGAGGCAATCCGACTGTTGAGGCAGAAGTTGTTTTGGCGGACGGAACCGTAGGAAGAGGCATGGCACCCAGCGGAGCTTCTACCGGCGAGTTCGAAGCGCTGGAGCTGCGCGATCAGGATAAATCCCGATTTGGCGGCAAGGGTGTTTTAAAAGCCGTCAACAATATCAATACGGTAATCAACGATGTACTCTGTGGAGTAGATGCATTTGACACTTATAAAGTAGACGCTGCGATGATCGAAGCAGACGGAACAGAGGATAAATCCAAACTCGGCGCCAATGCGATTCTGGCAGTATCCATCGCAGCTGCAAGAGCGGCAGCACAGTCCTTAAATATCCCGCTGTACCGTTTCCTGGGCGGCGCAAACGGAAATCGGCTTCCGGTTCCGATGATGAACATCTTAAACGGCGGCGCACATGCAGCGAACACCGTAGATGTGCAGGAGTTTATGATTATGCCGGTTGGTGCAAAGAGCTTTTCCGAAGGGCTTCGCTGGTGTACAGAAGTATTCCATGCACTGCAGGCTCTGTTAAAGTCCAGAGACCTTGCAACCTCCGTTGGCGATGAGGGCGGTTTCGCACCGAACCTTGGCAGCGACGAAGAAGCAATCGAAGTTATTCTGGAAGCGATCAAGAAGGCAGGTTACGAGCCGGGAACCGATTTCGTTCTGGCAATGGATGCAGCTTCCAGTGAATGGAAAGGCAGCAGGAAGGGGGAATATGTGCTTCCGAAGGCTGGCACGAAGTTCACCTCCGAAGAACTGGTTGCACACTGGAAAAAGCTGTGTGAGAAATATCCGATCGCTTCGATTGAAGATGGTCTGGACGAAGAGGACTGGGAAGGCTGGAAGCATATGACAGCGGAACTTGGTGACAAAGTACAGTTAGTCGGTGACGACCTGTTTGTTACCAATACAAAGCGTCTGCAGAAGGGGATTGACCTTGGCTGTGGCAATGCGATTCTGATCAAGTTAAATCAGATCGGCAGCGTATCCGAAACCCTGGAAGCGATCAAGCTGGCACACGAGGCAGGTTATTGCGCAATCACCTCCCACCGTTCCGGCGAGACAGAGGACACCACAATCGCAGACCTGGCGGTTGCATTGAATACCTGCCAAATCAAGACCGGCGCACCCAGCAGAAGTGAGCGTGTTGCAAAATACAACCAGCTGCTGCGAATCGAAGAAGAGCTCGGCGAGGCTGCCTGCTATCCTGGAAAGGCGGCTTTCGGCAGATAAAAAGCTGACATCAGAGAGGAACTACGATGAGTCAACAGGCATTTTGGTTGTTTCTGAAAATGGATAAGCGGAATCTGTTCGTACAGATGGCACTCCAGTGCGCGCCGGTGCTGGCGGGAATCAAGGTTTCCAACCTTCTGATTATCGAGGAAAGATACTGGAAGGGACTGTGTTTTCTGCTGCGCAATTCCGGACTGTGTGCCAGAAAGCTGTACTGCTGCAGAGATAAGATTACCCTGTTACTGTACCGCAGAGAAGAACTGGAGCAATGGCTAAAAACGCTACAGGTCGAAGCTCTTTTAAAAGAGCTCGGCTACGACGGCATGGAGCTGCCCCGGATTTTCAGAAAACTGGAATATCGGATCGGCGGGCACGGAAACGGTGAAATGCCTTTTCCTCACGAATTGGGACTGCTGCTGGGATATCCGGCAGAGGACGTCCGGGGATTTATGGGGATCGAACATAAAAAGTGCCTTTACACAGGCTACTGGAAAGTCTACGAAAAGCCAGAGGAAAAGATTGCGCTGTTTTCAGAATACGACAGAGCGATGGAGCTGGCGCTTTCTATGGCGTATGGAAGACAGAATATTTTAAAATTAAAAGAAGTTTTTGAAGCCGACAGCCGGGAGAAAAAGCTGGCTGTCTGAATACGAGAGGAGTAGGAAAATGAGCAAGGTATCCGTAGTATACTGGTCCCAGTCCGGCAACACACAGGCGATGGCAGAGGCTGTTGCAGCCGGCATCACAGAAGCAGGAAAAGAGGCAGAGGTTGTTTATGTTTCAGACGTAAACGTTGCAGATTTAACCGCAGAAAAAGCATTTGCATTGGGCTGCCCCGCAATGGGCGCAGAAGTTCTGGAAGAGGGCGAGTTCGAGCCTTTTATGGAGAGCATTGACGGCTCCATTTCCGGCAAGACCATCGCACTGTTTGGTTCCTACGGCTGGGGCGACGGGCAGTGGATGCGCGAGTGGGCAGAGCGCGTGATCGGTGAAGGCGCAACCGTAGTAAACGGCGAGGGCTTAATCTGCCAGGAGACACCGGACGATGCAATGCTCGAGGAGTGCAAAAATCTCGGCAAGGCGCTGGCAGCAAACGCCTGAGAACTTTAAAACCAAAAGATTCTCCATAATTTCCTGTTTGATATAATTTTTGACACAGTAAAAGGACAGTTACCATGAAGGATAGCTGTCCTTTTTCGATGGATGTTCGCTGCTTCGAACAACAGAATATGCACTTTGGAAAAAGATTATTGTTTATCGCGGTTTTCCAGAACGTGTTTTTTGATTGCGGCGAAGCTTTCCGGGCTGATGACATGCTCCATGCGGCAGGCATCACTGACGGCTGTCTCGGGATCGACGCCGAGCTGAATCAGCCAGCCGGAAATCAGTTCATGACGTTCATAAATCATTTCAGCAATCTGGCGGCCGGTATCGGTCAGATAGATAAACCCTTCTTTGGTTACGGTAATATGGTTCTTTTCGCGTAGGTTCTTCATAGCGACACTGACGCTGGATTTTTTGAAGCCGAGTTCTTCTGCGATATCTACAGAGCGGACAACTGGATGGGTCTTGCTCAGGACAAGGATCGTTTCCAGATAGTTTTCCGCGGATTCATTTACTGCCATGGGATCACATTCCTTTCTGATGCTGTGCGCCTGCAACAGCATTTATAATAGTATAGCATGGATTTGTACGGTATTCAATTGTAAAAAAAGAAAACAGGACGAAAAAGATCTGTGAGGAAAGAATAAAATTTTGCAAAAGTACAAAAATAGACTGGGAAAAAGTGGTCTCTTATGGTAATATTGAATATATTACAAGAATAAATACAGGGGGAAGACTTCATGGCAAAAGAAATGATTGCAATGCTGCTTGCAGGCGGACAGGGCTCGCGTCTGTATGCATTGACCCAGAGACTTGCAAAGCCTGCCGTTCCGTTTGGTGGAAAGTACCGGATTATCGATTTCCCGCTTTCCAATTGTGTCAATTCCGGGATTGATACAGTAGGCATTCTGACACAGTATCAGCCTATGGTGCTGAACGAATATATTGGAAACGGACAGCCCTGGGATTTGGACCGCTTAATTGGAGGCGTGCATGTTCTGCCGCCTTATCAGAAGGCATCCGGATCCGACTGGTATAAGGGAACAGCGAACGCAATCTATCAGAACATCCCGTTTATCGAGCGCTATAATCCCAAATACGTCATCATCTTGTCCGGCGACCAGATTTGCAAACAGGACTACAGCGATTTTTTACGCTTCCATAAAGAAAAGGGCGCAGAATTCTCCGTTGCTGTTATGGAAGTGCCGTGGGAAGAGGCATCTCGTTTCGGTTTGATGGTAACGGACGAAAACGACAAGATCACCGCATTCCAGGAAAAACCCAAGGAACCTAAGTCAAATCTTGCGTCGATGGGAATCTACATTTTCAACTGGGATGTTTTAAAGAAATATCTGATCGAGGATGAGGCGGATCCGGAATCTGAAAACGATTTCGGCAAAAACGTCATTCCGAGCCTGCTGCGTGACGGCAGAGATATGTACGCTTATCATTTCAGCGGCTACTGGAAAGACGTCGGAACCATCAGCTCTCTCTGGGAAGCAAACATGGAGGTCCTCGATCCGGAGCACAGCGGCATTAACTTATTTGAGGATGACTGGAAAATCTACAGTCGAAACAGTGGGAAAACCGGTCACAGAATTTTGGATACCGGCGTTGTGGAAAACTCCATGGTGACGGACGGCTGCAGGATCGCAGGACATGTCAAGCATTCGATCCTGTTCTCCGGCGTATCGGTAGAAGAGGGCGCTGAGATCGAAGATGCAGTTGTAATGGGAGGCACCGTCATCAAAAAGGGCGCATCCGTCAAACACTGTATTGTTGCAGAAAATGTCGTGATCGGCGAAAACGCGGTTGTAGGTGAGATGCCGAAAGACGGCGCAGGCAGCGTTGCAACCATCGGTTCCGGTGTTTATATCGGAGACGGCGCAAAGGTCGGCCCTGCAGCGATGATCGATCAAAATGTAAAGGATGGTGAAGAACAATGGTAAACTCCAATGCGAACGCGCTGGGAATTATTTTCCCCAACAGCTATGATGGTCTGATTCCGGAGCTTGTCACGGAGCGTCTGATGGCTTCCATTCCCTTTGCAGGCCGTTACCGTATGGTAGACTTTATTTTATCAAGCATGGTGAACTGCGGAATCGACAATGTTTCTCTGATCGTCCGTAAAAATTATCACTCTCTGATGGATCATCTCGGCTCTGGCAGAGAATGGGATTTAACCCGTAAATACGGCGGACTCAATATCGTGCCTCCGTTTGCTTCCAATACCGTGAAAGTATACAACGGAAGAATCGAAGCATTGGCGAGCATTCTGGATATGTTAAAGGATGCGAGAGAAAAATATGTCGTGATGTCTGACGCTAACCTTGCGGTAAACTTCGATTTTACAGCGATGCTGGAGCAGCATATCGAAAGCGGTGCGGATGTGACGATCGCATATAAGAAGCAGGAAATTCCCGTCGGAATGAAAAAGCCGTTTGATATTACAAAGGATCTGTACTACACGTTTGAACTGGACGCTGACGGCAGAATCCGTCAGCTGCGGATCAATCCGGAGGACGAGGGAGTTCAGAACCTTTCCATGAACATTTACATCATTGAAAGGGAATTTCTGGTACATATGATCAGCGAAGCCTATAGTAAGGGCATGGTTTATTTTGACCGTGATCTGCTGGCACCGAACCTGGAGCGTCTGAATGTCAGAGGCTTTGAATTTAATGGCTATCTGGCGCGCATCAGTGATATCAAGAGCTATTTCGATGAGAATATGAAGCTGTTAAAGGATGAAAATCTGGACGGCCTGTTTGGCGGCAACCCGATCTACACCAAGATTCGTGACGACAACCCGACCCGTTATATTCAAGGCTCCAAAGCGAAGAACATCATGTCCGCAGACGGTTGCATCATCGAAGGCGAAGTGGAGAACAGTATTCTGTTCCGTGGCGTCAGAATTGCGAAAGGTGCTAAGGTGAAAAACTGCGTCCTGATGCAGGATACAATCGTTGGCGAGGGCGCTAATGTAGAATATGTCATTACGGACAAAAACGTAACGATTTCAGCAGGAAAGGAAATCAAGGGAGCGGACAGCTTCCCTGTATATGTAGCAAAGTATCGCAGTGTATAAATGGAGGATTCCTATGGAAGCTTTCCGGATATGGCTGCAGGAGGAGCCGGCGCTGTTTTTAGGAGCAGCGGCGGCTCTGATGCTTATGAGCGGCAGCCTTTATGAGAGGCAGAGAGAACATAAAACAACACAGACTTTGATGTTAAAAGGCGGGACGACGCTGATTGCAGCCCTCGTCGCGGGCGCAGCGGTATGGCAGCAGAACAGCCTGGCAGCATGCTTTGTGCTGGCAGCAACGCTTTGCTGTGCGGTCGCGGACGTCTTGCTGGAACAGATTTTTAATTTCGGCGCGTGCGTGTTTGCATTGGGGCATATCTGCTATCTGGCGGCGTATTTTTCCGAAGCGCATTTTAGCATCGCTACAGTGGTCAGCTTTGTTATTCTGCTGGCGGGGATGTACCTGATACACCGAAAACAGACCGTCGGAAAAAGCGGCAGGGAGATTTTGGCTGTTGTGGCCTATGGGCTGGTTCTGAGTGCGATGACGGCGGGTGCGATTACCTACTGTGTGCAGCAGAGAGATTTCGGCAGCCTGCTGACTGCAGCAGGCGCAGTCGGATTTTTCGTTTCAGACAATATTCTGATCTGGCGGCTGCTAAGCGGCTACGAAAGCCGTCTGCAGGGCGCGGTGTTGCTGCTGTTTTATTACGGCGGTGTCTTTTTGATTGCGGCAGGGCAGGTAGTTGGATAAAAATAACGTTTACTTTGCGTGTATTTTTTTGTATGATAGGTTACAGCGTGAAAGCAGAAATTCCTCTGTGCAGGAGGCATCTATGGTGGAAAGGGCGCTGGCAAAAACAGAGGCAGCAGATAGGATCGAAAATGGAGTTTGAACATTATATCCAGCAGGGACAGCAGAAGCTGCGCTGCGGCTACACCACAGGAACGTGTGCGGCGCTGGCGGGAAAGGCTGCCGTCCGGATGCTGCTTGGCGGACAAAAAACAGAAGAAATTTCCGTCCTGACGCCGAAGGGGCTTTTGGTCACGACGGCGGTGGAAGAAATTCAAAGCGGCGACGGCTGGGTCAGCTGTGGCGTGCGCAAGGACGCAGGAGACGATATCGATGTCACCGCGCAGTCTCTGATCTGTGTCAAAGCAAAAAAAACGGCGGGAACCAAGATCGTTATCGACGGAGGCGTTGGCGTCGGCAGGGTGACAAAGCCAGGGCTGGAACAGCCGGTCGGCGCAGCGGCGATCAATTCTGTCCCGCGGCGGATGATTTTGCAGGAGGCGGAGGCAGAGTGCCTGGACGCAGGCTATGAGGGCGGACTTTTGCTGACGGTATTTGTGCCGGACGGGGAAGCGCTTGCCAAAAAGACCTTCAATCCGCAGCTTGGCATCCAGGGCGGAATATCGATTCTCGGAACGACCGGGATTGTTGAGCCGAAAAGCGTGCAGGCGCTTGTGGATACCATAGGTCTGGAAATACGTCAGCGAAGGGCATTGGGGGAAGATGCACTTTTACTGACACCGGGCAATTACGGCATGGAATTTTTAAAGGATCGACCGGAATTTGCCTCCATGACGCCGGTACAGTGTTCCAATTATATCGGGGAAGCCTTCGATTTTGCAGTCAGCAGCGGATTTTCAAAGGTCATATTGGTGGGGCACATCGGCAAGCTTGTCAAGCTGGCGGGTGGTATTATGAATACGCATTCCAGGGTTGCAGACTGCCGATGTGAGCTGTTCGCCGCCCATGCCGCACTGGCGGGCGTAAGCCGGGATGCGATCGGCAGACTGATGGAGGCTGCGACGACGGACGCCTGTCTGGAAATTCTGGATGAGGAAGGCAAAAAAGAAGCGGTCATGCAGAGTCTGATGAAAAAGATCGGACAGCATGCAGCGCACCGGCTGGGCGGTACGGTGGAAGTTACGGTTCTGGTGTTCAGCAACCGGTTTGGAGTGTTAGGAGAAATTCAGTGTCAGGAAATGTAAAGGGGATTTTTTACGGAGTGAGCACGGGGCCGGGAGATCCGGAGCTGATGACGGTCAAGGCGGTACGCATTTTGAAGAAAGCAGACGTCATCGCAGCGGCACGAGTGATGGGAAAACAGGAAACCGCGCTGGAAATTGCAAAGCAGGCGGTCGGACTGGACGACAAAGAGATTTTGTCGCTTCCTTTTTCCATGTCAGGGAAAAGGGAAGCAGAAAAAAAAGAACATGAAAACAGTATCCGACAGATCGAAGCACTTTTAGAAACCGGGAAAAATGTGGCGATGCCGGTACTGGGAGATGTATCCGTCTATGCGACATGGCAGTATCTGGCAGAAGAAATTCAGGCAGACGGCTATCAGACAGTCATGATACCGGGCGTGACGAGCTTCTGTGCGGCGGCGGCTGCAGCGAATACGGGGCTGACGCAGCGCGATCTGCCGCTCCATATTGTTCCGGCTTCCTATGGAAATCTGGAAAAGCAGATGCAGCCGGAGGGCAACTATGTACTGATGAAAGCCGGGAAATGTATGGATGAAATCCACAGGGTGCTGGAGACAAAACCCGGCGTGCGGGAGGTTTTCAGCATAAAAAACTGCGGTCTGCCGGGAGAAGTCGTTAAGGACGGTCTTTTGGAAAACGAGGCTTATGGATATTTCACAACTGTGATTGTAAAGGAGTAAAGAAGTGGTTCATTTTGTTGGGGCAGGCTGCGGCGCGCCGGATCTGATCACACTGCGGGGGCGCAGGCTTCTGGAAGAAGCGGATGTTATTGTTTATGCGGGCAGTCTGGTCAATCCGGCACTGCTGGGGTTTGCGAAAAAAGACTGTAGAATTTACAACAGCGCACAGATGACGCTGGAAGAAGTGATTGCCGTCATGGAAGAGGCGGAAAGCAGACAGCAGATGACAGTGCGGCTGCATACGGGCGACCCGAGCCTGTACGGGGCGATTCGAGAGCAGATCGACTGCCTGAAAGAGCAGAAGATTGCTTACGATGTGACGCCGGGCGTTTCGAGCTTTTGTGGTGCGGCAGCAGCTCTGGATGCAGAATACACGCTGCCGGGCATTACGCAGAGCGTGATCATTACCCGGATGGCGGGGCGGACGCCGGTGCCGGAAGCAGAGTCGATCGCTTCCCTTGCGGCGCACGGCTGCGCGATGGTCATTTTCCTGAGCGCCGGGATGCTGGAGGGACTGCAGCGCGAGCTGTTAAAGGGCGCTTACACGGAGCAGACACCGGCAGCGATTGTATACAAGGCAAGCTGGCCGGAAGAGCGTACACTGCGCTGTCCGCTGGGAAAACTTGCCCGGTGCGGGAAAGAAGCCGGCATATCCAAAACAGCGCTTGTAATGGTCGGAAATTTTCTCGGGGATGTTTATGACAGATCGTGTCTGTATGACCCGGCGTTTACGACAGAGTACCGGCAGGGAACAGATACGGAAGGAAACGCAAATGAGTAATCATATCATCTGTTTCAGCCCAAGTGGCGCAACCCTCGGGCAGAGGATTCTGGCGGTGGAGGATGTCTTTGCTGCAGACTGGGAGCTTACACAGTGTTTCGGAGCAGATCACGAAAGTCTGTCGGACTGGACAAAGCGGGTTTTTCAGCCGGGCAACAATCTGCTTTTTATCGGTGCTGCAGGAATCGCCGTACGTGCGATCGCGCCTTATGTCCGGGAGAAACAAAGCGATCCGGCTGTGGTCGTGATGGATGAAAAGGCAAACTGGTGCATCCCGATTTTGTCCGGGCATCTGGGTGGCGCGAACCTTCTTGCCAATAAACTTGCCAAAAGGACAGGCGCGCAGGCGGTGATTACGACGGCAACGGATGTACGGGGCGTCTGGGCAGTGGACAGCTGGGCGAAACAGGAAAGGCTGACGGTTGTAAATCCTTCCGGAATTAAAGAAATTTCTGCAGGGCTTTTGCAGGGACAGACCAAAAAGCTGTTCAGCGAATTTCCCATTTCCGGGAAGCTGCCGGAGGGGCTTGTTTTTTCCGATGCAGCGTCCTGCGATATTTATATCGGAATCCACAGGCTGACAGACCGGGAGCAGGAGCCTCTTTATCTGATTCCTGCAGCGCTGATCGCAGGAATCGGATGCCGGAAAGGTGCACGGCGGGAACAGCTGGATGCGCTGTTTGAGGAAGTGCTGGAGCAGAACAATGTCTGGCAGCAGGCGGTTCAGAAAATATGCAGCATCGACTTAAAAAAAGAGGAACCGGGGCTGCTTTTATTTTGTGCAGAACATGGTATTTTGCTGGAAACCTACGATGCGGAAACGCTCCGAAACCTGGACGGGGAGTTTACTGCATCGGCATTTGTCAGTCAGGTGACGGGCGTGGACAATGTCTGCGAACGGAGTGCCATGGCGGGCAGCCAAAATGGGAAAATTCTGATTTCCAAAATGGCGAAAAACGGCGTGACGGCAGCATTTGTACTGGACGAGGTCAAAATTTCCTTCTAAAGCGAATGGTATCCTGAAAATTCTATTTTGTGGGAAGAAATTTCAGGATAGTTGTATGCAGTGAAATATCGATTGACGGAGAGAAAAACAATGAAACGTCTTTTTGTAGTAGGGCTTGGACCTGGTGGCAGGGATGGTATGACGCTGGAGGCAAAAAAAGCGCTGGAACAGTCAGAAGTAATCTGCGGCTATACCGCCTATGCGGATTTGATCCGGGAAGATTATCCGGAGAAGGAATATCTGGTCAGCGGTATGACAAAAGAAGTCGAACGCTGTCATATGGCGCTTTTGGCAGCGCAGGGTGGAAAAACGACGGCGATGATCTGCAGCGGGGATGCAGGCGTGTACGGAATGGCAGGGCTTGTACTGTCGTTGGCAGAAAAGTATCCGGAGACGGAGGTTGTGATCGTTGCGGGCGTGACAGCGGCGCTTTCCGGGGCAGCTCGGCTGGGCGCACCGCTGATGAACGATTTTGCTGTGATTTCCCTGTCCGACCTTCTGACGCCAAAGGACGTGATCGAGAAGCGGCTCCGTGCGGCGGCAGCAGGAGATTTTTCCATTTGTCTGTACAATCCGTCGAGCAAAAAGCGGGCGGACTATTTAAGCTGGGCGTGCCGGATTGTATCCGAGTATTATGCACCGGATACGCCCTGTGGCTGGGTGCGGATGATCGGAAGACAGGATGAAGAGAAGAAAACCTGCACGCTGCAGGAGCTTACCAAAGAGCAGGTGGATATGTTTACGACGGTCTTTATCGGCAGCAGCAGGACAAGCTTCCAAAACGGTCTGTTGGTAACAAAGCGCGGCTATGAAAAGCGGGTGGCGGTCAATCGGGCAGGCGGAAAGGAAAAGCTCAGAATCCTGCTGTTTGGCGGAACAACGGAGGGCAGAGAGCTGGCACAACGTCTGTTGACTCTTCCAGTCATTTTTAAAGTCAGTGTAGCAACTCCATATGGAGAGGAACTGCTGCAGGATCTGCCGCAGGCAACGATTCTGGCAGGGCGGATGGATCGGACACAGATGGAGCGGGAGATGGAAAAGGGCTATGATCTTGTGATTGATGCGACCCATCCCTATGCGGCAGAGGTGAGCGAAAATATCCGTCAGGCGGCGCAGCAGGAGCAAATCCGTCTGCTTCGGGTTTGCCGCAGAGCTTCAAAGGTCGGCAGTGACTGTTACTGGGTGCAGGATGCAAAGGAGGCGGCAGGACTGTTGCAGACGCTTTCTGGAAATGTCCTGCTGACGACGGGCAGCAAGGAGCTTGCGGCGTTTGAAGGCGTGGAAAAAGAGCGGCTCTATGTGCGGGTGCTTCCCTCCAAAGAAGCGCTTGATCTGTGCGAAAAGGCCCAGATTCCCCACAGCCACATTCTTGCATTGCAGGGGCCTTTCACAACTGCGTTAAATATCGCGCTGATGGAGCAGTATCATATCGGCATACTCGTGACGAAGGACGGCGGCAAAAAGGGCGGATTTCTGGAAAAACAGGAAGCTGCGCGGCTGCAGAAGGCTGTGCTCGTTGTGATCGGCAGACCGACGCAGGAAGAAGGGTATTCTGTAGAAGAGACCTGGAACCTTGTACTGGAGAGCCTGTATGCAAAAGGAGGCACTGTGGAATGAGAAAACTGACAGTCGTTGGAATGGGACCCGGCAGCCAGTCCTGCCTGACACTGGAAGCGTTGGAAGCGTTACGCAAAGCAGACCTGATTGTCGGGGCAGGACGTCTGCTTGAAACACTTCCGGAGGGATGCACGAAGAATCGGAAAATAGCGGTTTCTGTGGAGGCGGTCTGTGATGCAGTGTATGGTTCTGACAGCAGCTTTCCCTGCGTGGTCTGTACCGGGGACACCGGCTGTTACAGCCTTTGTACCGGGCTTGGAAAATATTGGGACGGAGAGCTCTCCATTCTGCCCGGGATCGGAAGTATGTCCTATTTGGCTGCGAAATTGCAGCTGCCGTGGCAGGACTGGAAAGTGGTGAGTGCCCACGGAAGAGCCTGTGATCCTGTTGCGGCAGTTACAGAAAATCCGGAAGTATTTTTTTTGACCGGACCGGACAATACGGCGCAGGAACTTTGCAGACAGCTGATGCAGGCTGGATTTGGCGGATGCCGGGCGTATGTCGGAGAAAAGCTTTCCTATCCGGAAGAACGGATTGTGTCCGGAACAGTTCGGGAAATAGCAGAAAAGATATTTGAGCCACTGGCGGTGCTGGTGGTGAAGCGGGAGAAAACGGCAGACGATATCGGAAACGATACGGTATCTGCGAAAAAGGATTCTGAGAATTCTGTTACGGGATCTTGTTGGCGGGAGCGTGCAAAGGCACATGGTCCCGGATTTTTGGATGACTGGTTTGTCCGGGGAGAGGTTCCAATGACAAAACAGGAGGTGCGTGCAGCTGCGCTTGCAAAGCTCGGGGCGGCAGGCGCGAAAGTCCTTTATGATGTCGGTGCAGGAACCGGTTCTGTTTCTGTCGAACTTTCGCTGATGGCAGGACAGGCAGACGTGTATGCGATTGAGTGTGAGAAAAAAGCAGTAGAATTGATTGGGAAGAACCGGGAGCGGTTTGGCTGCGGAAATTTGCATGTGGTTTTTGGAAAAGCGCCGCAGGCATTAGACTCCCTTCCTGCGCCGGACGCTGTGTTTATTGGCGGGACGAAGGGAAATCTGCCGGAAATTTTATCCATCCTTTTTGAAAAAAATCCGTCCGTCCGGATCGTTGTGACCGCGATTTTGCTGGAAACAGCACTGCAGGCATGTGAAAGTCTGGAAGCGTTTACCTCGAAGCCGGCAGAAATCATGCAGCTTCAGGTTTCGCGGTCGAAAAAGGCAGGAAAAGGTCATATGCTTTGCGCCAATAATCCGATCTTTTTAATCAGTGCCGGAGGATGTGCAGATGAATAGGATTTTATTTGCAGGTCTGTCCAGCGGAAGCGGGAAGACGGCTGTTACCTGTGCGTGCCTGCGGGCGCTGCAGAAAAAAGGAATCTCTGCGGCCTCGTTTAAGTGCGGACCGGACTATATCGATCCGATGTTCCATCAGCGTGTGCTCGGCATTCCGGGAGAAAATCTGGATCTGTTTTTTGCAGATGCAAAAACACTGCAGCGCCAGATTGCCTGCTATGAACAGCGGTGTAAAATTGCAGTGCTGGAGGGCGTGATGGGATATTATGACGGTCTGGGCGGCGTGTCGGACCGGGACTCTACATGGGATGTTGCGTGTGCAACAAATACTCCGGTAATTCTTGTTGTGCGTCCGAAAGGTGCGAGCCTGACGATTGCCGCACAAGTTCAGGGAATGCTTTCTTTCCGAAAAAGAAACCAGCTTGCAGGCATTTTATTAAATGGCTGTTCGGAAAGGATGGCGCGGCTGCTTGCACCGATGCTGGAGGAACAGACCGGACTGCCGGTTGTTGGTTTTTTGCCCTATGTGGAAGATGCTTCTTTTGAAAGCAGACATCTAGGGCTTGTGACAGCGCAGGAGGTCGGAGCGCTGTCGGAAAAGGTGGACAGGCTGGCAGATGCTTTTTTACAACATGTTGATCTGGAGCAAGTGCTGCGGATCGCAGCGACAGCGGACAGCGTGTCAGAGACAATAAAAAGCGAAGCAGCGTTAAAAAACCCGGATTGTCCGGATCCTCCACAGTTTCCTGCCCCGGATAAACAGTGCCTTCGAATCGGCATTGCACAGGACACAGCGTTTTGTTTTTATTATGAAGAAAACAAAAGAGCGCTGCGGCAACAGGGATTGGAGCTTGTGGAATTTTCGCCGATGGAAGATAAAAAGCTGCCAGAAGGTATCTGCGGATTGTATCTGGGCGGCGGATACCCGGAGCTGCACGCCGGGAAGCTTTCTGAAAACAGTGGGATGCGTCATGCAATTTTTGAGGCGGTCCGTCATGGAATGCCGACGATTGCGGAATGCGGCGGCTTCCTGTATCTGCAAAAGGAACTGGAAGACGCTGACGGACAGGTCTGGGAGATGACAGGCGTTTTGGATGGAAGCGGATTTCGGACGAACCGTCTGCAGCGCTTTGGATACGCGGTCATGACAGCAAAAGAAAATTCCATGCTGTTTGAAAAAGGGGAAAGCATTCCGGTGCATGAATTTCATTACTGGGACTGTACGCAGAACGGGACAGCGTTTGAAATGAAAAAGCCGGTCGGAAACAAAACCTGGGAGGGAAGCGTAGCAGGAAGCAGTCTGTATGCAGGCTTTCCGCATTTATATTTTCTGGCAGAGCCGAGGCTGGCAGAACGGTTTGCCAGGGCAGCGGCAAAATGGCAGGAAAAGCAAAGGGAGAAGGCATTGTGAATTTGGAAAGGTTATCAAATCAGCTGAATCAGATATCGGAGCCGGACAAAAAGGCAGCGGCGGAAGCGAAGCAACGATGGGACAGTGTGGCGAAGCCCCTGGGAAGCCTTGGGCTTTTGGAGGATGCGCTGATTCGGATTGCAGCGCTGACTGGGAGCGCGGACATTGACCTGTCGGTGCGCAGATTGTATCTGATGTGTGCGGATAACGGCGTAGTGGCACAGAATGTCACACAGACCGGAAGCGAGGTGACCGCGCGGATGGCAGACAGCTTTGCCGCCGGAAAAAGCAGCGCCTGCAGGATGGCAAAGGTGGCGAACTGTCAGGTAGAGGCGGTCGATCTCGGAATTTTAAATTATCCGGGAAATCCTGGAGTCCGAAACTGTCGGATCGCCAACGGGACGGCGGATATTACGCAAAAGCCGGCGATGACAAAGGCAGAGCTGTACCGCTGTATCGAAACGGGAATCGGGCTTGCAAAGTGCGCAAAAGAGGATAGGGTAAAGCTTTTGGTGACCGGAGAAATGGGAATTGGCAATACGACGACCTCCAGTGCGATCGCTTCGGTTTTACTTGGCTGCGATCCGCTGCTTGTGACGGGACGCGGTGCAGGCTTGTCTGACAGCGGGCTTTCCCGTAAACTGGAGGCAATAAAGAAAGCGATAAAGCTTCACCACCCGGATCCGGAAGATCCGCTCAGTGTGCTCTCTATGCTTGGCGGGTTCGATATTGCAGGAATGGTCGGCCTCTACCTTGGCGGCGCGCTGTATCAGGTTCCGGTGCTGATTGATGGTGTGATCTCTGCAGTGGCGGCACTTTTGGCGGTAAAAATCTGCCCGGCTTCCAAAAAGGCAATGCTGGCAACTCATGTATCTGCGGAACCGGCCGGATGCATGATTCTGGATGCAATCGGTCTGGAACCGATGATCACGGCGGGCATGCGTCTCGGAGAAGGAACCGGTGCGCTGTGCGCGATTCCGATGCTGGATATGGCGTGCAGCGTCTATCAGGGTTCTACATTCGGAGAGCTTTCGATCGAGGCGTATGAAGAGCAGGGCAGCCAGCTGTAAGGAAGCAGAAAACGGAAAAGAGGAAGGATATGCTGACATTGATTGTGGGCGGAAGCGCGAGTGGAAAGAGCGCTTTTGCGGAAAATTACGCGATGGAAGCCGGAGAAAACCGTATTTACATCGCAACGATGCAGCCGATGGACAACGAATGTCTGGCACGGATTGAAAAACACCGTCGGATGCGCGCACAGAAAAATTTTCAGACGGTGGAATGTTATACCGGTTTAAAACAGGTGCGGGTTCCGAAAGACAGTGTCGTTTTGCTGGAATGTATGAGCAACCTGACTGCGAATGAAATCTACGCGCCGGAGGGCGTCGGAGAGGATCGGTGCAGCGAAGAAATTCTGGCAGGTGTAACAGCTCTGGAAAACCAGTGCAGGCATCTGGTCATTGTCAGCAACGAGGTGTTCGAGGGCGGGACAAATTATGACCCATCTACGGTGCGGTATCTGGATATCCTCGGGAAAATCAACCGGGAAATTGCAAAAATGGCGGATGCGGCAGCGGAAATTACAGCAGGGTGTTGGATCTGGCATAAGCAGGGAGGAAAAATCCAATGATTTCGACAGTGATCGTGGCATTTTCGATGTTTTCGGCAATTCCGATGCCGCAGACAGAATGGACAAATAAAAGTATGCGCTATGCGTTGTGCGCGTTCCCGCTGATCGGCGCAGTGATCGGCGCGCTGGTGTGCCTGTGGCGTTTTGTGTGCCTGCGGATGGAGTTTTCGGAATGGATACTGGCGGCGGGAATCTGTGTACTTCCGGTACTTGTGACCGGAGGCATTCATCTGGACGGCTTCTGCGATACGGCAGATGCGCTGGCAAGTCATCAGGATACAGAAAAAAAACTACAGATTTTAAAGGACCCGCATATGGGCGCGTTCGCGGCGATCTGGCTGGGCTGTTATTTTATCGCCCAGCTTGCTCTTGCAGTGACGGCAGCACAAATGCAGGCAGATCTGACGGCGCTGGCGTTTGGCTATTGTATCAGCAGAAGCCTTTCCGGGCTTGCAGTTGCGAGCTTCCCTCTTGCGAAAAACAGTGGTCTGGCATATACTTTTGCAGAGTACGCGGATAAAAAGAAGGTGCGAACGTTTCTTGCTGTCCTGGCAGCAGTCCTTTGTGTCCTTTGCTGTATTTGCTGCGGGAAAAAAGGCATTGGCGTAAGCATTGCCGCAATCGGGACTTTTTTGTATTATCGGTTCCGGCTGATTGGAAAATTCGGCGGTCTGTCGGGGGACCTGGCAGGATGGTTTGTCCAGATGTGCGAGCTTTTCATGCTGGCAGCAGTGGTACTGACAGAGTATCTGTAGTGCGGCAAAAAACATCGCAGATACGATCTTGTAAATGGCGCTGGCGAAGGGTAGTTTTTGCAGGAGAAGGGAAAAAAACAGGCATGATTTATATTTTTGGACCATATGCGGCCGGAAAACGGGAGTATGTCCGGGAAACTTTCGGCTATACGGAAGCAGATTTTTCGACAAAAGCAGAGGATAACTGCAGGGTGCTTTACGATGCACAGCAGCTGGCTTCCAAAGTCGGAAATCGGCCGGAAGAGCTGGAAAAGCTGGCGGAGCAGCTTTGCAGAAAAGAAGTCGTCATCGCAACGGAAACCGGGTGCGGTGTCGTGCCGATAGATGCTGCAGAACGGGAGGCAAGAGAAGCAGCCGGACGGCTGTCGATTCTGCTTGCAAAACGGGCGCAGAAAGTCATTCGTGTCTGGTGCGGCCTGCCGGAAAGCCTTCGATAACAGCTGTCTGGACCGGCCGTCAACAGGGGAGGTGTGGCAGAAATGAGAGGAAAATATGGAGCAGAAGATAGAAATCTGGCTGATCCGTCATGGAAAAACGCCGGAAAATGAGCAGCACCGTTATATCGGGTGGCTGGATTCCTCCCTCGGAAGTGTTGGAAAAGCGGAGCTTATCCGCGCTTCGGAAACCGTTTCCAAAGTATGGGTGACGAACAGACGCAGGACACAGGAAACGGCGCAGATTCTGTTTCCAGGAGCAAAGCAGATCCTTGTACCGGGGCTGGAAGAAATGAATTTCGGCAGTTTTGAAGGAAAAAATTTTGAAGAGATGCAAAATGACAGCGCCTATCGGAGCTGGGTGGAGAGCGGCTGCCTGGATGTCTGTCCGGGCGGGGAGAGCAAAGCAGTTTTTTGCAGCCGCGTCTGCAGCGCTTTTTTGGAGCTGACCCAGGGATGGCAGCAGAAAGAACCGCAGGCAGTTTATCCGGTTGTGGCCCACGGCGGCACGCAGATGGCTCTGTTAGAACAATTCGGAGAACCGAAAAGAAGTTATTATGAAGGACAGACGCAGGCCGGGGATGGCTGGAAGCTTGTCTGGGAAAACGAAAGGCTCTGGATAAAGGGGCAGCTTTCGTTTCGCAGGCAGCAGGAAAAGAGAGGAAAAAGATGAGAATAGCAGCAGCCGTTTTATGCGGCTTTTTCATGGATTTATGCCTGGGGGATCCGGACTGGATGCCGCACCCGGTTATTTATATGGGAAAAGCAATCAGCGCGCTGGAAAAATTTCTGCGCAGGAAGTTTCCGGATACCCAAAAGGGACTTCTGATGGCGGGAGCAGCCCTGGCAGCGATTCTGCCGCTTGGAAGCTTTCTGATGGCGGCAGCCGCAATTTATCTGGCAGGTCTGGTGCATCCCGTGCTGGCATTTTTGCTGGAAACGCTGTGGTGTTGGCAGGCGCTTGCGGTGAAGGGACTATATACAGAGAGCATGCGGGTGAAAAAAAAGCTGGAAGAACAGGATCTGCCCGGCGCCAGGAGCGCGGTGGCAAGAATTGTCGGAAGGGATACGCAGAATCTGGACGCAGCGGGAGTTGCAAAGGCTGCGATTGAGACAGTGGCGGAAAATTTTTCGGACGGTGTGGCAGCACCGCTTTTTTATCTGGTGATCGGAGGTGCGCCGCTTGGACTTTGCTACAAAGCGATCAATACGATGGACAGCATGGTCGGCTATAAAAATGACCGGTATCTGTACTTTGGACGCGCGGCAGCAAAGCTGGATGACGTTGCAAACTATATTCCGGCGCGGATTTCTGCTTTTTTGATGATGTTTGCAGCATGTCTGAGCGGGCAGAACGCAAAGCATGCGTTTCAAATCTGGAAGCGCGACCGTTACAATCACGCAAGCCCGAATTCCGCCCAGACAGAAAGTGTGGCGGCAGGAGCACTGGACATCCTGCTTGCAGGGGATGCATGGTATTTTGGGAAGCTGGTAAAAAAGCCGACGATTGGAGAGGATCTGCGGACGGTGGAAGCAGCAGATATTATGCGGATTAACCGGATGATGATCGTAGCGAGCCTGATCGCGCTCGTGTTGTTTCTTGCGGTCAGATGTGTACTGTGTATATTGTTATAGAATATATAGATGGCTTGCGGAGAATGTGCAGAAGAATGCACAAAAGAAAGCTGTGTAATCTGTGCGCAGGCAGAGGGAGAAAAGAATGGAACTGATTCATGGCGGAGACTGGGCAGGACAAGAGGAGCGTCTGGGAAACCGCAGCATCCGGGATTTTTCTGCAAATGTCAGTCCCCTGGGCGTGCCGGATGGCGTCCGGGAGGCGATCTGCCGGGCGGCAGGGAAAATAGACCGTTATCCGGATCCGTTATGCAGAAAACTGATTCAAAAACTCTCGGAGGAGCTTTCCTGTCCGGAAGAATGGATTGTCTGTGGCAACGGGGCAGCGGATCTGATCTATCGGCTGTTTCAGGCGGAAAAACCGAAAAAAGTACTGCTGACAGCTCCGGCATTTGCGGAGTATGAGCAGGCGGCAGGACTTGTCGGGAGCAGGATTTATTTTTATGAACTAAAAGAAGAAGATCAGTTTCAGATTCAGGAGGATATTCTGGGACAGATTACGCCGGATACAGATCTTGTTTTTCTGTGTGAACCGAATAATCCGACCGGGCAGTGTACAAAACACAGCCTGCTGACAGCAATTCTGGAGCGCTGTCGGGAATGCAGTGCACTTCTTGTGCTGGATGAGTGTTTTCTGGAATTTTTACCGGATCGGAAGGAGCGGACGCTTTTGCCGTATCTTGGACAGTATCCGAATCTGGTGATTCTGAGAGCGTTTACAAAGCTCTATGCGATGGCGGGGGTCCGGCTTGGATATTGCGTGTGCAGTGATGCAAAGCGAAAAGAACAGCTGATGGAAAGCGGACAGCCGTGGGGAGTGTCGCTTCTGGCACAGGAAGCCGGAGTCGCCGCACTTTCGGAGCAGGCATATGCAGACCGGGTGAGGAAACTGGTGGAACAACAGCGACCGATTCTGGTAAAGGGTTTGCGGCAGGCAGGATTTACAGTCTGGGAGGGAAAAGCCAATTATCTGTTGTTTCGCAGTCACGATGCGACGCTTGGAAAAAGAATGGAAGAAGCAGGATTCCCGATGCGGGACTGCTCCAATTATCATAACCTGCAGCCCGGGGACTACCGGATTGCAGTGCGCACAGAGGAAGAAAACCGTGGGTTTCTGGAGGCACTTTTTTTGTGTCAGGGAAAAAAGCAGCTTTGAACCCGATTGCGTCGGGACTGTCTGAAGGCGTTTGCGGAAATGGAATGGGGAAAAACAATGAAGCAAAATATTATGATTCAGGGCACGATGTCGAGTGCCGGAAAGAGCCTGATCTGCGCGGCACTGTGCCGTATTTTTACGCAGGATGGTTTTAAGACTGCACCCTTTAAAAGCCAGAATATGGCGCTCAACAGTTTTATCACGGAAGACGGGGCAGAGATGGGGCGCGCGCAGGTCATGCAGGCGGAAGCTGCGAAAATCAGACCGGATGCGAGGATGAACCCGATTCTGTTAAAACCTACCAGTGATGTAGGAAGCCAGGTTATTGTCAACGGGCATGTGCTGGGAAATATGCCTGCAGCGTCTTATTTTAAATATAAAAAGCAGCTTGTGCCGGAAATCATGAAAGCTTACCGATCCCTGGAAGAGGAATATGACATTATTGTGATTGAGGGCGCGGGCAGCCCGGCAGAGATCAACTTAAAGAAAAACGATATCGTCAACATGGGCATGGCGAAGATGGTGGACGCGCCGGTGCTGCTTGCCGGAGATATTGACCGGGGCGGCGTTTTTGCACAGCTTTACGGGACGGTTGCTCTGCTGGAAGAGGAAGAAAGAAACCGGGTGAAAGGACTGATTATCAACAAGTTCCGGGGAGACGTTGAGATTTTAAAACCCGGACTTGCAACGCTGGAGGAGCTGACGAAAATTCCGGTAGCAGGTGTCATTCCGTGGATTTATGCAAAGCTGGATGATGAGGACAGTCTCGCGCCTCGTTTGTCCCGGGTACAGGCGGGGGCAGGCGTGGATATCGCAGTGGTTCGCCTGCCGCATATTTCGAATTTTACCGATTTTAACCCGTTGGAGCAGCAGCCCGGAATCAGTCTGCGTTATGCAGGGGATGTAAAAACCCTCGGACAGCCGGATATGGTGATTGTACCCGGAAGCAAAAATACGATGGGCGATTTGAAATGGATGCGCCAGAATGGTATGGAAGCCGCCATTTTGAAGCTTGCGGCAGCAAACGTGCCGGTGCTGGGAATCTGCGGGGGCTATCAGATGCTGGGCGAAAGCATCGAAGACCCGGACGGGGAAGAAGAGGGCGGAAGCCTGCATGGAATGGGGCTTTTGCCGGTTCGAACCGTTTTTGAAAAAGAAAAGGTGCAGACGCGGGTGACAGGAGAAATTCTTCAAAACCCGGGCGCAGGAGACGGACTGTTCGCTGCGCTTAGCGGCAGTGTATTTTCCGGTTATGAAATTCATATGGGACATACAACAGGAAATGGCAAAAACTCGTTCTCCAGAATCCGGACGCTGACAAACGGAAGCACAGAAGCAGAGGAGGACTGGCAGGCAGACGGCGCAGTCTGCGGCAATGTTGCCGGTACTTATGTGCACGGACTTTTTGAAGACGGGTCGCTGACAAAAAATCTGTGCGGTGCGCTGCTTTCCAAAAAGGGAATCTGTGCAGAGGCGCTGACACAGGATTATGCGGCATTTAAGGAAAGCCAGTATGATCTTCTGGCAGCTGAAGTCAGAAAAGCACTGGATATGGAACAGATTTACCGGATGATGGAGAAGCAGGAGGGCGACAGATGAGCTATCAATACGTACTGCCGGGTGAGATTGAAAAACGTAGTTTTGAGATCCTTACGAAGGAGCTGGGTGACCGGAAGCTTTTACCGGAAAACGAGCCGGTTATCAAACGGGTGATTCATACGACGGCGGATTTTGACTATGTAGACAACCTTGTTTTTTCGGAGGGCGCGGTGACAAAAGCTGTGGAAGCATTAAAGGCCGGGGCTGGGATTGTGACAGATACGCAGATGGCCCTTTCCGGCATCCATAAAAGCACCCTGGAGAGCTTTGGCGGGACTGCGCGTTGTTTTATGAGCGATCCGGAAGTGGCAAGACTTGCGAAAGAAAGACAGACGACCCGCGCGTGGGTGAGTATGGAGGAAGCGGCCAGGCTTCCGGGCAGATGGGTTTTTGCGATCGGGAATGCGCCGACCGCGCTGATTCGCCTGCATGAGCTGATCCTGGAGAAAAAAGTGGATCCTGTGCTGGTCATCGGGGTTCCGGTGGGCTTTGTCAATGTAGTGGAAAGCAAGGAAGAAATTCTGAAGGATCCGGTGCCGTATATTGTGGCGCGTGGACGAAAGGGTGGTTCGAACGTAGCGGCGGCAATCTGTAATGCCCTGTTATATACCGCCGCCGGAAGGACGCTATAGGCAGATACGGACTGTATTTGGCGGCTGCGGACATCCCGGCAGCCAAAGCTGCGTCAGTGAAAAAAGAAATCGGAACGGCACGCGCCCGGGCGCTTTTGCCAACCGGAACCAAACCTGTTGTTTGGGCATTTCATAAGCCCGAGCTTCCATAGAAGCAGGCGTTCGATGTCCTGTCTGGATATACAGGAAGCGCCGGGACGGCAGGCGGTTGGCAGCGTGCAGGCCGGACGGCCGGAAGCAGGGCAGGCGGTTTGCGTACAACAGCCCGGAGGATCACCGCTGCAGCGGCTGGAAACGTTGTCTGCACGGCAGCAGGAAGAACAGGAATCCATCATGGAAATCTCCTTATAAAAGACGGGGAAGACACTGCCTTTTTTCTTATCTTATGAAGAGGAAAAACAGGGGGTGACAAAGCGGAAAGCAGTTTCACCTGCCGTTTACATAGGAGCTGTTTTTGTGTTATACTAAAACGAGCGGATGGCATAGTCCGTCTGTAAAATACGAGGGATAAGGGGAGAATTTGCCATGAAAGACAGGCAATATACAACAAAAGAACTATTTCGGCGCTTTCAGCCATATTTTAAACCGTATTGGAAAACACTGGTGCTGGATTTATTCTGCGCCGGGCTGACGACACTGTGCGAGCTGGTGCTGCCGATGATTATGCGTTACATTACCAATCAGGGACTGTATCATCTGGCAGAACTGTCGGTTCAGACAATTCTGGGTGTAGTTGCGATTTATCTGGCGCTGCGTGTAGTGGACTGCGTTGCCACTTATTATATGGCGGGCGTCGGACATATCATGGGCGCGAAAATCGAAACGGACATGCGCCGGGACGCGTATCAGCATCTGCATCAGCTGTCGAATACCTATTATAATAATACCAAGGTCGGACAGATCATGGGACGGATTACAAACGATCTGTTTGATGTGACCGAATTTGCGCATCACTGCCCGGAAGAATTTTTTATTGCCGGGGTGAAGCTCGTGATCGCATTTATCATCCTGATGCGGATCAATGTGCTTCTGACGCTGATTATTTTCCTGATTGTTCCGATCATGGTTGCAGTGTGCATGCATCTGAATTTTAAAATGCGGGATGTATTCCGCAGACAGCGAAACCAGATTGGGGAATTAAACGCCCGCATTGAGGACAGCCTGCTGGGGCAGAAGGTTGTAAAGGCATTTACAAATGAACAGATGGAGACGAACAAGTTTGAGACAGACAACAGACAGTTCTTTGACATCAAGCGAGACTCCTATCATCTGATGGCGGTCTTTAATGCGACAACCCACGCTTTTGATGGCGCAATGTATGTGTCTGTTTTGCTTTTCGGCAGCATATTTATGATAAAGGGATGGGTCGCGGCAGGCGACCTGGTGGCGTTTCTTTTGTATGTGACGACGCTGATTGCGACGATCCGCAGGATTATCGAGTTTGCGGAACAGTTCCAGCGCGGCATGACAGGAATTGAACGGTTTTTGCAGATCATGGATGCGGACATCGAAATTTTCGATGAGGCAGACGCTGTGGAAATGGGAGAGCCGAAGGGCGAAATCGCATTCCACAATGTGAGCTTTGAATATCCGGATGATCACAATCAGGTGTTCAAAAACTTAAACCTGACAATTCATCCGGGAGAAAAGGTAGCACTGGTAGGACCTTCCGGCGGCGGAAAAACAACGCTGTGCAACCTGATTCCGCGTTTTTATGATGTGACGGGTGGCGAGATCACAATTGACGGAAAATCGATCAAACATTTCACGTTAAAGAGCCTGCGCCATAATATCGGTGTCGTGCAGCAGGATGTTTATCTGTTCTCGGGCACGATCTATGACAATATCGTTTACGGAAGACCGGATGCGACGCGTGAAGAAGTGATGGAAGCTGCAAAACGCGCGGGCGCGCATGAGTTTATCACAGAGTTGAAGGATGGCTACGACACCTACGTTGGCGAGCGGGGCGTAAAGCTTTCCGGCGGACAGAAGCAGAGAATCAGCATCGCCCGTGTCTTTTTAAAGAACCCGCCGATTATTATTTTGGATGAGGCGACCAGTGCGCTGGATAACGAGAGCGAATACGAGGTAGCAAAATCCCTTGGCAGGCTGTCTGAAGGGCGCACGACGCTGACCATCGCACACAGGCTTTCTTCTATCCGAAATTCCGATCGGATTTTGGTGCTGACCCATGATGGCATCGTGGAAGAAGGCAATCATGAAGAGCTTCTGGAAAAGCATGGCATATATGACCAATTCTACCGGATGGCGAACGAATTGAAATAAAAAAAAGGGGGCAATGGTGTATGAAGCTGCAGTTTATCGGTGCGAATCATGAAGTGACAGGAAGCTGTCATTACCTGCAGGCAGGAGACAGTTATATGCTGGTCGATTACGGAATGGAACAGGGCGTCAACCGGTTTGAAAACTGCCCGTTGCCGGTTCCGGAATCCCAGATCAATTTTGTGTTTTTAACGCATGCCCATATCGATCATTCCGGCATGCTGCCGCTTTTGTACGCACACGGCTTCCGCGGCAAGATTTATACAACGGAAGCGACCGCGGACTTATGCAGCATTATGCTCCGGGACTGCGCCCACATTCAGCAGCAGGAGGCGGAGTGGAAAAGCAGGAAGGCAAAACGCCATGCCGGAATCGAAGTGGAGGAGCCGTTGTATACGATGGAGGATGCGATCGGCACCATCAACTGTATCGTACCATGCCCGTATGGGAAAGAATTGGAAATAAACGATAACGTGACGATCCGGTTTACAGACGTCGGGCATCTGCTTGGATCCGCCAGCATCGAGGTATGGCTCAAAGAAGAGGGCTGCAGCAGAAAACTTGTTTTTTCAGGGGATATCGGCAACAAAAACCAGCCGCTGATAAAAGATCCGGAATATACAAAAACGGCAGATTATGTCGTGATGGAGTCGACCTATGGCGACCGCCTGCACGGCAGTACGCGCCCGGATTATGTCAGAGAGCTGACTCAGATCATCCAGGAGACGCTGGATAAGGGTGGAAATGTGGTCATTCCGTCGTTTGCGGTTGGGCGCACACAGGAAATGCTGTATTTTATCCGCAAAATCAAGGCGGATGGACTGGTTTCCAATCATGCGGATTTTCCGGTCTATGTGGACAGTCCGCTTGCGGTGGAGGCAACCGGTATTTTCAAACAAAACGAGCGGACCTGCTTTGACGAAGAGGCGATGGAGCTTGTCAGACAGGGAATCAATCCCATCACGTTTCCGGGGCTGCGCCTTGCGATCACGAGCGATGAATCCAAGGCGATCAATTTCGATGAAACGCCGAAGGTCATCATTTCCGCTTCCGGCATGTGCGATGCCGGGCGCGTGCGCCATCATTTAAAGCACAACCTCTGGAGACCGGAGTGTACGATTCTGTTTGTTGGCTATCAGTCGGTCGGCACGCCGGGACGGGCACTGATAGACGGAGTGAAAGAAATGAGGCTGTTCGGAGAGACGGTGGATGTAAACGCACAGATCAGGGTGTTAACCGGAATATCCGGACATGCGGATAAAAACGGTTTAATCGACTGGATCGAGGGCTTTGAAACAAAGCCGAAAAAAGTGTTTATTGTGCACGGTGAGGATCTCGTTACGATGTCGTTTGCGGACTGCTTAAAGGATGAACACGGGCTCGATGCGTTTGCACCCTACAGCGGAACGGTCTTTAATCTGACGACGGAGACGTTTGAAAAGATTACAGAGCCTGTCGCTGTGAAAAAGAAGACCGCTGCAGCATCCGGCGGGCAGAGCAGCGCATACAATCGTCTTGTGGCTGCAGGACAGCGCCTGATGGCGTTGATTGGGCACTGCAAAGGAATGGCAAATAAGGATCTGGCGAAATTTGCAGACCAGATCAATTCGCTTTGCGATAAATGGAATTAAAATCAGGAGGAATCAAGGATAAGCATATGAGCATGGCAGATGAAATCTTTATCAATATGTGCCGGGATATTCTGGAAAATGGAACGAGCACGGAGGGAGAAAAGGTACGCCCGCACTGGCCGGACGGAACCAGCGCCTATACGATCAAAAAGTTCGGCGTAGTCAACCGCTACGACTTATCGAAGGAATTTCCGCTCCTGACGCTTCGCCGCACCGCTTTAAAGAGCGCGACGGACGAGATTTTGTGGATCTGGCAGCAGAAATCCAATAATATCCATGACTTACACAGCCATATCTGGGACGAATGGGCGGATGAAGACGGCAGCATCGGCAAGGCTTACGGCTATCAGCTTGGTGTAAAGCATCTGTATAAAGAGGGCTTGTTTGATCAAGTGGACCGCGTGATTTACGATCTGAAAAACAATCCGTTTTCGAGAAGAATCCTGACGAATATTTATGTGCATCAGGATTTGCATGAAATGAACCTGTATCCCTGTGCCTACAGCATGACCTTTAATGTGACGCAGAAGATAGGACACGATAAACTGACTTTAAATGCAGTTTTAAACCAGCGTTCCCAGGACGTTCTGGCGGCGAATAACTGGAATGTGGTGCAGTATTCTGTGCTTTTGCATATGCTGGCACAGGTGTGCGATATGGAGGTCGGCGAGCTGGTGCATGTCATTGCGGATGCGCATATCTATGACCGCCATGTGCCGATTATCAAAGAACTGATTTCGCGGACGCCCTATCCGGCACCGAAATTCTGGTTAAATCCGGAGATCAAGGATTTTTATCAGTTCACAAGAAACGACGTGCGCGCAGACGATTATGTGACCGGGGAGCAGATCAAGGACATCCCGATCGCAATTTGACGATAGAAGGAGAATACGCATGAATCTGATTGTAGCAGTGGATAAAAATTGGGCGATTGGCAATAAAGGGGAGCTGCTGGTGCGGATTCCGGCAGATCATAAGATGTTCCGACAGGAGACGACCGGAAAGGTTGTCGTGCTCGGAAGAAAGACGATGGATACATTTCCGGGCGGACAGCCGCTCAAAAACCGGGATAATATTATCCTGTCCCGCAACGAGGCATATCAGCAGAAGGATGCGCAGGTTGTGCATTCCGTCGAAGAGCTTCTGGAGGCGGTCAAGGGATATGACACGAAGGAGGTTTATGTCATCGGCGGAAGCAGCGTATACGAGCAGCTGCTGCCATACTGTGATACCGCGCATGTGACTAAAATTGACCATGCCTATGAAGCGGATTCGTGGTTCCCGAATCTGGATGAGGATCCGGACTGGGAGATCACAGCCGACAGTGACGAGCAGTATTACTTCGACCTGACCTATCATTTCCTTAAGTATGAGCGCAAAAAGGGCTGAGCACAGACGGCAGCTGTGGGCGGTCACGTCCGCGAATCGTCCGCAGCGACCGCTTTTTCAAACAGTAGTCCGATGAAAAACCACGCCGGCGCGAAGTCGAGGCGAATCACATGGCTGATGTTCCAGGGGCTTTTCTGGTAGCTCCAGGGGCATTGGCCTTTTTTATCCAGAAAACGCCCGGTGGCGTACTCGACGGAAAAGATGCCGGTCATATAGATCAGCCCGCGCAGGGGTTTGGGCAAATGCTTTAAAATCCGGTAGAGGGGGCCGATCAGACAGGCGCAGCCGTAGATCGGAAACATCCATAAAGAAGTATGGCAGGTCAGCGTTTTGTCCTGACGGCGCAGCGCTTCTGCGCCGGATACAAGGATTTCGAGGCACCAGCCGAGGGTGCCGCATTTTAAAAAATCTTTACACAATTTTTTCATGGAAATAGTATGTGCAAAACTTCAAATTCCATGCAAACTGTGCTAAGATTAAGAGTAAAAAATACAGATGGAGGAAGCGTTCATGGATTTGTCTACGCTCAGGAATGAAATAGACCGGATTGACAGCCAGCTGGTGCAGCTGTATGAGCAGCGCATGGAAATCTGCAGTCAGGTGGCAGAATATAAGATCGAAAATGGAAAAAAAGTATTTGACAAAACCAGAGAGGAAGAAAAGCTGGCGCGGGTACGCTCCCTGACCCATAATGATTTTAACAGTCAGGGTGTGACGGAGCTGTTTGAACAGATCATGGCGATGAGCCGAAAGCTCCAGTACCAGATGCTGGAAAGCCATGGACGCACCGGCAGGCTGCCCTTTATCCCGGTCGAAAATCTGGATACCAAAAAAGCGAGAGTCGTATTTCAGGGCGCTGAGGGCGCATATTCCCAGGCTGCGATGATGCGCTTTTTCGGGGAACGCATCGACAGCATCCATGTGGACAGCTTCCGGGACGCAATGAGCGCGATCGAAGAGGGCAGCGCGGAGTTTGCGGTGCTTCCAATTGAAAATTCGACGGCAGGGATCGTCAGCGAGATTTACGATCTTCTGGTAGAATTTGAAAACTATATCGTCGGTGAGCAGATTTTAAAAATCGAGCATTGCCTGCTGGGTGTTCCGGGGACGAAGATTTCCGACATTCAGACCGTATATTCCCATCCGCAGTCGCTGATGCAGAGCTCGCGCTTTTTAGGCGGGCATTCCTGGCAGCAGATTTCCATGCCGAATAATGCGTTTGCAGCGCGGAAGGTTGCAGAAGATCGTTTAAAAACCCAGGCAGCAATCGCCAGTGAGTATGCCGGGAAGGTTTACGGGCTGGAGGTATTACAGAAGCCGGTCAACAACGTTTCCAACAATTCAACCCGGTTCATCATCGTGACGAACCAGAAGATTTTTAAGAAGAATGCAAAGAAAATCAGCATCTGCTTTGAAGTACCGCACGAGAGCGGCTCGCTGTACCATATGCTGTCGCATTTTATTTACAATCATTTAAATCTGACAAAGATCGAGAGCCGTCCGATCGAGGGACGGACGTGGGAATACCGGTTCTTCCTGGATTTTGAGGGAAATCTGGAAGACAGCGCCGTGAAAAACGCGCTGCGGGGACTTCGGGAAGAGGCCTCGAACATGAAGATTCTGGGAAATTACTAAACGGTTGAAAACAGCCGGTTAAGCGGAAAGGAAAAATACAACAGGATGAAAACAGAACAGCTGATCCTTTACCGGGATTTTGAAGAAGGGGATTTGCTGACAGATATGGTCTGGCTGGCAGAAAACTATGCGGATGATTTTTACAACCTGTCGGATAAGGCGGGACTTTTATATGACTGCATGCACCGGTTGTTGGACATGGCGGGCAGATACGGTTTTTATGGAAATCTCTGGCACTGCTATCTTGCAAATCTTCTGGTAAATAAGGAAAACAGCTACAGCTGCAGCGCGGAAATCCGTGGCAGCGTGGAAGGCAGCGTGAATCTGGCGGCGCTTCACGATATCCGGATTTTCAAGGAATTTTATGATTATGATCTGCAAACGGTAGCAAAAGCGCTCGGAGCAGAGGAGTTTTCTATCGTGCTTTTCTACGAGGGCAATCCGCAGGAGAGCAAGGTATACAATACCCGTATCCGAGACCGGATCTGCGATCTTGCGCAGCGGTTCTGCCTGGATCATACGCCGGAAGAAATGAAGCAGACTCTTACAGAATTTTATCAGGAATACGGCGTGGGACGGTTCGGGCTGCATAAGGCATTCCGGATTGAAAAGAGAGACGGGCGCGCAGAAATCGTGCCGATCACCAATATCGCCCATGTGAAGCTGTCCGACCTGGTTGGCTATGAGATCCAGAAAAAGAAGCTGACGGACAATACCGAAGCGTTTGTCAGCGGTAAAAAGGCGAATAACTGCCTGCTCTACGGCGACGCGGGAACCGGAAAGTCCTCCTGTATCAAGGCGATTGCCAACGAATATTATGGCAGCGGGCTGCGTATCATCGAGGTGTACAAACACCAGTTCCAGGATTTAAACGATGTAATTGCGCAGATCAAAAACCGGAACTACAAGTTTATCATCTACATGGATGATTTAAGCTTTGAAGAATTTGAGATCGAATATAAATATCTGAAGGCGGTCATCGAGGGCGGTCTGGAAAAGAAGCCGGAAAACGTTCTGATCTATGCAACCTCCAACAGACGGCATCTGATCCGGGAGACCTTTAAGGACAAACAGGACAGGGATGAAGAGCTGCATGTCAACGATACCGTGCAGGAAAAGCTTTCTCTCGTGTCGCGCTTCGGCGTCAGCATTTATTTCGGCTCTCCGGACAAAAAGCAGTTTCAGAAGATCGTTTCGACGCTGGCAGACCGTTATGGCGTAAGGATGAGCGAAGACGAGCTTTTGTTAAAGGCGAACCAGTGGGAGCTGTCCCACGGCGGACTTTCCGGGCGGACGGCGCAGCAGTTTATCGATTATCTGTTAGGACAGTAAGCGTGCATTCTATTGTATGCGGCAGGAAAAGAGGCAGAAAGGATCATTCTGGCATATGAAAACGTTTGCGGCAATTAACGTGGGCTCCTATGAGCAGACCCTGAAAATTTATACGATCACCAAAAACAACGGCATCCGGGAGGTGGACTGGATTCGGAATCGTCTGGATCTTGGCGGTACCTTTGCGACCGGAAAGCTGAGCCATGAGGTGATGGACGAACTGTGCGCGGTACTGCGCAATTTTGTTTCGATTATGGAAGGTTATCGGGTGGATGACTACCGCGCCTGTGCGACGAGCGCCATCCGGGAAACAAAAAATACGGCCATCGTTCTGGATCAGATCATGCAGCGTACCGGAGTCAAGCTGGATGTGCTGAGCAACTCGGAACAGCGTTTCCTCGATTATAAATCGATCGCCAGCCGCGGCGGCTTCGAAAAAATCATCGAAAAAGGAACCCTTGTTCTGGATATCGGCGGCGGCAGCATTCAGATGTCACTGTTTGATAAGGATAAGCTTTCCGCGACGCAGAACATGCGCCTTGGCGTTTTGCGGCTGCAGGAAAAAATGAGCCGCTTAAATGTGCGCCCCTCTGAGAACGGTCCGCTTCTGGAGGAACTTCTGGAAGCACAGCTTTCTGTCTTCCGCAAGATGTATTTAAAGGATCGCGTGATCGAAAATATCATCGTAGTGGATGACTATATTTCCGCGCTGATTTTGGGAAAGCTCGGCAAAGTAGCCGGAAGCGGATATCTGGACCGGGATTCGATGGCATCTTATATGAATTATTTGCACGATCATACGGATATGGAAATCGTGCGCTATTTTGATACACCGGAAGAAAATGTGCCTTTGCTTCGAATTTCATCCGCAATTGTCCGTCAGGTCGCGCTAATGACGGATGCAAAGATGATTTGGGCACCAGGCGTGTCACTATGCGACGGCATGGTATACGAATATGCGGAAGAATATAAACTTCTGGCACAGGTGCATGATTTCGAACAGGATATCGTGACCTGTGCGCGGGGCATCAGCAAGCGTTATATGGGCAGCAAGCGCCGTGCGGAGACGCTGGAGCAGATCGCACTGACGATTTTTGACAGCATGAAGCGCGTGCATGGCATGGGCAGACGGGAACGGCTGTTGCTTCGGATCGCAACGCTTCTGCACGACTGCGGCAAATATATCAGCATGGTCAATCTCGGAGAGTGCTCCTATGCGATCATCATGGCGACGGAGATCATCGGGTTGTCGCACCGGGAGCGGGAAATCGTCGCCAATATCGTGCGCTATAATCACCTGGAATTCGACTACAGCATGGAAAACAGCGAGGGGATCGACCGGGAGGAATACTTAACGATCGTCAAGCTGACTGCGATTTTGCAGATCGCGAACGCGCTTGACCGCAGCCACAAGCAGAAATGCAGGGATATCAAGGCGGTGCGCAAGGACGACAAGCTGATCTTGACAATCACTACCAACGAGGATATTACATTGGAAAGAGGTCTGTTCGGTTCCCGGGCAGAGTTTTTCCGGGAGGTTTACAGCATCGAGCCGGTGATCCGGCAGAAACGGATTTTGTAAAACTGTGCCTGCACATGCTTTGACTGCAGCGGGAAATATCGCAGTAAAGAACAATAGAATGCACACTCTGCGAGCATTCTATTGTCATGAATAAAAAGAAAGGGTCAGAAAATATGGATAAGAAAGATCTTCAGAATCCCGCATTGTATACAAACCGGGAGCTGAGCTGGCTTTTATTTAATAAAAGAGTGCTATCGGAAGCGCGCGACAAACAGCTTCTGTTATTTGAACGACTGAAATTTTTGAGCATTACCGCTTCCAATCTGGATGAATTTTTTATGGTGCGGATCGGCTCCCTTGTGGATATGATCCATGCCGAATATACCAAAAAGGACATCGCCGGAATGTCTGCAAAAGAGCAGCTGGACGCGCTGATGGAGGAAACCCATAAGTTTGCGGCGCTGCAGTATTCCACCTACAACCGGATGCTTCTGCCGCAGCTTCGGGCAAATGGGTTAAATTTTGTGGAGCATCACGAGCAGCTGACAGAGCGCCAGGCACAGTATGTGGATGAATATTTCGAAGAAAATGTGTATCCGGTTCTGACACCGATGGCGGTGGATTCTTCCCGACCGTTCCCGCTGATCCGCAACAAGACGCTGAATATCGGCGCGCTGGTTGCCAAAAAGGGAGAAAAGGATACGGAAATCGAGTTCGCAACCGTACAGGTTCCGTCTGTTTTGCCGAGAGTTGTGCGGATTCCGGCGGCGAAGGAGGGGGACACAGAGGTTGCGGTGCTGCTTCTGGAAGAGATCATTGAGCGCAACATCAGCAAGCTGTTTTTAAATTATAATGTTCTGTGCGCACATCCGTTTCGAATTACACGAAATGCCGATCTTGCAATTGATGAGGATGAGGCGGAAGACCTGCTTCTGGAAATTGAAAAGCAGATCAAAAAGAGAACCTGGGGACAGGCAATCCGCCTGGAAATCGAGGCAGCTGCGGACAGACGGCTGTTAAAGATTCTGTGCCGTGAGCTTTCCGTGCGTAAGGAGGACGTTTTTGAAATCGACGGACCTCTTGACCTGACTTTTTTGATGAAGGTATACGGATTGGAGGGCTTTGACGAGCTGCGTGCGCCGAAATATACGCCTGCGCCCGTGCCGGAGTTCGACGGTACCGACAATATTTTCGATGTAATCAAAAAAGGCGACGTGCTGATGCACCATCCGTACCAGAGCTTCGTGCCGGTCGTGGACTTTATCCGGCAGGCGAGCAAAGACCCGGATGTGCTTGCGATCAAACAGACACTGTATCGTGTCAGCGGAAATTCGCCGATCATCGCGGCGCTCGCGCAGGCTGCGGAGAACGGTAAGCAGGTTTCCGTTCTGGTAGAATTAAAGGCGCGTTTCGATGAGGAAAACAACATCGTCTGGGCGAGAAAGCTGGAAAAAGCGGGCTGTCACGTTATCTATGGTTTGGTCGGCTTGAAGACCCACAGCAAGATTACACTGGTTGTCAGAAAAGAGGAGGATGGCATCCGCCGTTATGTACATCTGGGAACCGGAAACTATAACGATGCGACTGCAAAGCTCTACACCGATATCGGCATGATGACGGCAAGCGAAGCGATCGGTGAGGATGCGACGGCGGTATTCAACATGTTGTCCGGTTATTCAGAGCCGCGTTCCTGGAACCGTTTGAGCCTTGCACCGTTGTGGTTAAAAGATCGTTTCCTGTATCTGATCGAGCGGGAAAAGAAAAACGCGGAAGCTGGGCGTGAAGGACATATTATTGCAAAGATGAACTCCCTGTGCGATCGGGATATTATCGTGGCGCTGTATGAGGCGAGCCGCGCGGGTGTAAGGATTGAGCTGATCGTGCGCGGTATCTGCTGCTTAAAAGTCGGAATTCCGGGGGTGAGCGAAAATATTTCCGTGCGTTCGATCGTCGGAAACTTCCTGGAGCATGCGCGCGTATTTTACTTTGAAAATAATGGCAATCCGGAATTTTATTGCAGCAGCGCAGACTGGATGCCGAGAAATCTGGAGCGGCGAGTGGAGATTTTGTTCCCGGTGGAAGCACCTGCTTTGAAAGAAAAGCTCTGGCATATTCTGGAGGGACAGCTGCGGGACAACAAAAAAGCGCATATCTTAAAGCCGGACGGCAGCTATGAAAAAGTGGACGGCCGCGGAAAGGAACCCTACTGCGCACAGGAGGTGTTCTGCAAAGAGGCACAGGAGATGAGCGTCAAAAAAGAATATCGGGACACACGGGTATTCATTCCGGAAACCCATGTGGAAATGGAGTAAGGACATGCAAAAAGAGCAAAATGTTCGGCTGGTACTGGCATCCGCATCCCCGCGGCGTCGGGAGCTGCTTTCGCAGATCGGACTGAAATTTTCCGTTATGCCGAGCACAAAAGAAGAAAATGCAAAAACGACGGAGGCAGGTGCACTGGTGCAGGAGCTGTCCCGCCAGAAGGCGGCGGATATCTGGGAGCAGCTTTCCGGCGGGCAGGGGCAGAATCCTGATACAGATCAGGAGCAGATCTCTGAGGAAACACAGGAGCCGAATCTTAACGGAAAACGGCAGCCGGAGCTGCTGGTGATCGGTGCGGACACGGTGGTATGTTGTGAGGGAAAGATCCTCGGAAAGCCCCATGACAGGGAAGCTGCAGCAGAAATGCTGACGGCGCTGCAGGGGCGCAGCCATGAAGTCTACACCGGTGTAACGCTCTACCATCAAAGGGAGACGGTCACATTTTTCGAGTGCACGCAGGTAGAATTTTATCCGATGACGGAAGTGGAAATTTCCGAATACATTGACAGTAAAGAGCCGATGGACAAGGCGGGCGCTTATGGCATTCAGGGACTGGGCGCGCGGTTTGTCAAAGACATTCGTGGGGACTATAACAATGTGGTTGGACTGCCGGTTGGACGTCTGTATCAGGAGCTGAAAAGCCACGGATGGATGTAGAAGCAAGTTTGAAACAAAGAAGTAGAGGTTACCCAAGAAATGCATATGAAAAAAGCAGTTATTTTTGATCTGGACGGGACGCTTGCGAATACGCTGACTTCCCTCGCCTATTGCACGAACCGGGCGCTGGAGGATTTTGGACTGCAGGCGATCCCACAGGAATGTTATAAAAAATTCGTAGGAAACGGAGCGCGCATGCAGATTACGCGGGCGCTGCGTTATGCAGGGGCAAAAGAGCAGCCCTCCCCCGTCCGGGACGATGATGGCTTTGCGGCGGTTCCGTGCCTTTTGGACGAGGTTTATGACCGATACATGGAATATTTCGCAAAGGACTGCCTGTATGAGGTCAAGCCCTATCCCGGCATTCCAGAGCTTTTAGATACGTTGAAGGAGAAGAACATTAAGATCGCCGTGTTCAGCAATAAGCCGCATGCCAACACGGTTGATGTGGTAGAAACGCTGTTCGGCAAAGGCTTTTTTGATGCTGTGCAGGGACAGAAAACGAATGTCCCCAAAAAGCCTGCGCCGGACGGCGTATATGCGATTATGGAACGGCTCGACGTTTCGCCGGAGGAAACGATTTATGTCGGCGACAGCTGGGTGGATATCGAAACAGGCAGAGCCGCAGGCAACTTCGCCGTTGGCGTGCTGTGGGGATTTCGGGATGAGGAAGAGCTGCGGGCACATCATGCGGACGCGGTGATTACAGCCCCGGGCGAGCTGCTGGAATTGCTGTGAAAATTTTTATTTTTTTTGTAACGTTTTACCGCTTTGGCAGGATATAGAAGTATAGGCTGCCGGTGCAAACTCCGATTCTGGGACGTTGAAGCAATAGAATGCACGCTCTGCGAACATGCTATTGTCCGAACAAATAAAACGGCAGCTGGAAAAGGAGAGCTTCATGGCGGAAAACAATCCAAAACAAAAACGGCGCACGCCATCGTGGTGTGCGCAGCTGCCCAATCGGCTCGGCAGGCGGATGACAGAGTATTGTCTGAGAAAAGGCTGGTCGCTGTATGTGCTTTCAGCCGCATCCGGTGTGCCGTTGACGACGATCGCGCACATCGCGGACGGGTCGACAAAAAATCCGGGAATTTATACGATCATGCGGATCTGCAGAGCACTGGACGTTCCGCTGGCCGTGTTTCTGGACGGACTGGAAGAAGAGTGCCGGAACGAATGAAAACAAAAAAGAAAAACAAGGAGGAGAAATCCTCTCCTCACCAGAGGGTTCGGATTTTTCCTTCGGAAAAACAAGGAGGATTCTATGGGTTACGAGTATGATGAGGCGGTACTGAAGTGTTTTTTGAAGCAGCAGGACAGGCTGTTTCCGGAGCCGGTAGCAGAGGGAATGGAAGAGGCGGAAGCCTTCCTGGAGGACTGCATGGCGGTTGTTGTGGATTCCAAAGCTGCGGTGATGGAGTATTTTGAAGAAGCGGGAATCGACGTGGAGAACCCGGATCAGGTGTTGGACGAAGCAGAGGTTTTCGACGTCGGAGATGGGCGCTACCTGATCGTAGAAGGATAAAAGCGAATTAAAAAGCTCAGGGAATTTGTCACAAAGGTGACGTTCCCTGAGCTTTTTATTCATGATACTTTTTACATCTCAAACAGCTGTAAAATCGCTTCCGAGAGTCCATCGTGGTCGTTATCCTGCTGCGTGATAAAATCGGCGCAGGCTTTGACCTCGGGCGTAGCGTTTGCCATCGCAACGGCAGTTCCGGCAGCCTGCAGCATGGAAATATCGTTTTCGGCGTCTCCGGCAGCGACACTGTTGGAAAGCGGAATCTGAAAATGCTCGCAGACGAAACGGACAGCGTTTCCCTTCCCGGCGGTCTTATCGAAAATTTCAAGATAAATCGGATTGGAAAAAATTGCGGAGATCTTGTCGCCGTATTTTTCCTGAATTCTGCTGCGAAACGCTTCCAGACGTCCGTGGTTTTCCATATCGATCGCCAGAAGCTTGCAGGGTGCGTGTCCGATCGTCTTTAAAAGATCGTCGCTGACCTGATATTCCATTCCGGTGCGGGAGCAGTAGTGTTTTACTTCGACGCCGTCTTTGGGGGCAACAACGCAGGTATCGCTGTAGGAATGTAGGTACAGGCTTTCTTCCTGCGCCATCGAAATGATATCCTCGGCGATTTCGATTGGGACACTTTTACGCATCAGAAAGGTTTTGGTGTCGCAGTCATAGACCTCGTTTCCGTTCGCAGCGATGATAACCGTATCGGGAAAGAGCAGACCGGCATTTTTCGCAACCTTTAAAACACTTGGCAGGGCACGGCCGGAGGTGAGTACCAGACGGTTGCCTGCTAGCACCATTTTGGAAAGCAGCAGCTGCATACCGGGCGAAACTTTTTTCGCGGAATTGAGCAGCGTGCCGTCTAAGTCGGTAAACAGTATTTTTTCAGACATCGAACAGTTCCTTCCTTTTTTTCTTGAGGGCAATCAGGATATCTTCCGGGATAAAAAGCTTGCCATAGCCGGTTCCAAGCTCCAGTCCGGGTTTGCTTTTTCCGTGAAAATCGGAGCCGCCGGAAATCAACAGCCCATAGCGGGCAGCCAGCTGGCGCATCTGACGCTCCTCCCCGGCGGAATAGGTCGAATAAACCGCTTCCAGCGCGACCAGTCCGGCTTCTTTTAAGTGGCGGACGAGGGAGGAAAGGTTATCCTTTCCCATATGGTAGAGCGTCGGATGGGCGAGAACCGGGATGCCCTTGACGGCGAGAATCAGGGAAACCGCCTGGGCGGGCGTGATTTTTTCCCGGGGAACAAAATATTTGGTATGGTCCCCGAGATAGCGGTCGAACGCTTCCGGCAGGCTTTTGACATAGCCGTGGTCGAGCAGATATCTGGAGTAATGCCCTCTTGTGATGACGCAGTCCGGAAAGGCTTTCAGCAGCTTTTCATAGCTGATATCGATGCCGTCTGCAGCGAGGCGGGCGCACATTTTTTCATTTCGCTCTTCGCGCGCACGAACAAAGCTTCCGATCTGCTCCTGAAAAGCGGGAGCATCCTCATCGATAAAAAGACCGACGATGTGGATGTCCTTTCCATAGTATTCTGTGGAAAATTCGATTCCGGGGATGACTTCGATGCCTTTTTCCTGTCCGTATGCGACGGCCTCCTTAACACCGGCAGTCGTATCGTGGTCGGTCAGGGCAAAAGCGGTCAGCCCCTTTGCAATCGCCATATCAACAAGCTCGGAGGGCGTAAAGCTTCCATCGGATTTGTTGGAATGCACATGAAGGTCTACGGTGTTCAATCTTCGTCACCCTCTCTGTCAGCGGTGTAAACGGTACGTTTTCTCGCCATTTCATCGCTTTCCAGGTATTCGTCATAAGTGGTGATTTTGTCGATTAAGGAACCGTCGGGCAGGATTTCCATAATGCGGTTTGCGGTCGTCTGTACGAACTGATGGTCGTGGCAGGCAAACAGCGCAACGCCCGGGAACTTGATCAGACCGTTGTTCAGTGCGGTGATGGATTCCATGTCCAGATGGTTGGTCGGCTCGTCTAAAATCAGGCAGTTTGCACCGGAAATCATCATTTTGGAAAGCAGGCAGCGCACCTTTTCACCACCGGAAAGGACTTTTACCTTTTTCACGCCATCTTCTCCTGCAAACAGCATACGTCCGAGGAAGCCGCGGACATAGGTTGCGTCCTTGACAGGAGAGTATCCGGTGAGCCAGTCTGCGATCGTATCGTCGTTGTCGAATTCTGCGGCAGGATCCTTCGGGAAGTACGCCTGGGAGGTTGTAATGCCCCATTTGTAGGTTCCTTCGTCGGGTTCAAGCTCGCCTGCAAGGATTTGGAACAGCGTGGTCTTTGCCAGCTCGTTGCTGCCGACAAATGCGATCTTGTCGTTGTGACCAACGATAAAGGAGATATTGTTTAATACTTTTACGCCATTTACGGTCTTGGAGATGCCGTCTACGGTGAGAACTTCATTGCCGATCTCGCGGTCGGGGCGGAAGTCAATGTAAGGGTATTTCCGGCTGGAGGGCTTGATGTCGTCCAGCTGAATCTTTTCGAGGGCGCGCTTTCTGGAAGTCGCCTGCTTGGATTTGGAAGCATTTGCGGAGAAACGGGAGATAAATTCCTGCAGCTCCTTGATCTTTTCTTCTTTCTTACGGTTTGCTTCCTTCATTTGCTTGATGAGCAGCTGGCTGGATTCATACCAGAAATCGTAGTTGCCGGCATAGAGGGTGATCTTGCCGTAGTCGATGTCTGCGATATGGGTGCAGACTTTATTTAAGAAATAACGGTCATGGGATACGACGATGACGGTATTTTCGAAATTGATCAAAAATTCTTCCAGCCATGCGATTGCATCCAGATCCAGATGGTTGGTAGGCTCGTCGAGCAGCAGGATGTCCGGGTTGCCGAACAGTGCGCGCGCCAGCAGGACTTTGACCTTTTCGCTGCCGTTTAAGTCGCGCATCATGTTGTAGTGGAGGTCAGTGTCGATGCCAAGACCGTTTAATAAAGTAGCGGCGTCAGATTCTGCGTTCCAGCCGTCCATTTCTGCAAATTCTGCTTCCAGCTCGGAAGCGCGGATGCCATCTTCATCGGTAAAATCTTCCTTTGCGTAGATGGCGTCCTTTTCCTTCATAATTTCATACAGGCGTGAGTTACCCATGATGACGGTATCCATAACGGTGTATTCGTCATATTTAAAATGATCCTGCTCCAGCACGGAAAGACGCTGTCCGGGAGTGATGACAATATCGCCATTGGTGGTCTCAAGCTGTCCGGAAAGAATCTTTAAAAAGGTGGATTTGCCGGCGCCGTTGGCACCGATGAGGCCGTAGCAGTTGCCCTCTGTAAATTTGATGTTTACGTCTTCAAACAGCGCCTTTTTGCCGAGGCGCAGCGTCACGTTGTTTGCACTGATCATGTTGAATTACCTTTCTTTTCCTGAAAAACATAAAAAACTACAATATGATATCAATCCTTTCCTATTTTACAGAAAATCATGAATATTTCAAGTGAAAAATGACCGCCGGGCAAGCTTTTTACTGGACAAAAGGTTTTCTGGATACTATAATTTAAAGAGCGTATCATGATCAGAAAGAACAATCGGTCAAAAAGGAAAGAACAGGATGGATCAGATTCAGGAAGGAGAGCATTTATGGCATACGGTTCAATGACAATGGAGGAACGGTTAAAAGAGCACATCAAAGAATACAGCCTGGAGAATCTGCTGGATCTTTCTTTGGTAAAGGCATGTTTTGAGGATATTTCCAAAGTGCTCGGGATCGAGCTTTTGCTGACGCAGCGCCACGGGGAAACCGCAGTGGAGGTCGGCAATTTTGCAGGCTTTGAGCCGGATGTTGTAAACGATCCGGGCAGAAAGCTTCGCGTGTTCAATCGGACGATTGGTCATCTCTATGTAAAAATGGATCATGCTTCAGATCAGGAGCTTGCAGAGCGCATTGTTGAACATATGATGCTGCAGTATGAAGCACTGGCGTATGACCATTATCGTTACCGTGAGACAGCGATCTATGCAGACGAGCTGGAAGAGGCGATGGAGCAGGAGGCTTACCGCATCAAGCGCGGCGAACACGAAGACGCCCTGACTGGTTTGCTGAATAAGACCTATATGAAAGGACGCCTTCTGGAAATGCAGGAGACCGCTCCGGCTGCAGTGATCTGCGCCAATATTAACGACTGGAAATTTGTCTATGACCATTTCGGCAACGAGGAGAGTGACCGCCTGATCAAGACCGTTGCAGGTCTGATCCGCAAGGAAGCGAAGGAAGAGTACCTGATCGGCCGTGTGGACGGAGATGTATTCGAAATCGTAATTCCGACGCCGGAGGACGGAGAAGCGGAAGCGTTCTGTGACAGAATCCAGCAGGCGTGTACGAACTATGAAGATCCGTATCTCGCACCTTCCCTTGCGATTGGTCTGGTTTACCGTACGAATGTGGAAGAGTCGTTCGACAAATGTTATTCCGACGCGGAATATGAGATGTGTTACAACAAGCTGGATGTCAAGCATGCAGATGGCTATAAGGAGCGCCTGGAGCATGGACTGAAATAGTTACAGTTCACTCGCACCATTCGCAAAAGCGCATTCTGCGGACATTTTGTTATCGGGAACGAAAGAATCGCCGGGGGTGCAGCTGTGACTGTGCACCTGGCGTTTTTACCGCATGGGAAACGGATGCCTCATGCGAAACCTGTATAGTCGGGATTGTTACAGTTCCCACAAGCCATTCGTGAAAACCCTGTGAAATTCAAAAAAGTGCTGGACAATCCGGCATGCCTGTGATAAGATACAAAATAGTGATGCGTAATACATTTGTAATATATTCGTATATTGCAGTTTTGCAACCGTAGTCTAACGGATAGAACGGAGGCCTCCGACGCCTTTAATGCAGGTTCGATTCCTGTCGGTTGCATTTTATCGCATCACTTTTTTTGTTTATAACAACAGAACAGAAACCCGTAAATCAAGCAGAACAGACAAAACGGTTGTGATAGAAGATTGAAAAATAACATTTTTCAATCGCGAGATTTGTGTCTGCGCGCACTTGACACAAACTCGATATGCGCAAAAAAGCGTGCGCAGAAATGAGCGGAAAGTATGAAGAACGAAAAGATGAAAGAAATTCTGGATTTTTTTCGGAATAACAAGAAAAAGACCTGTATTGGTGCAGGCGCAGGTGTTGCAGTAATTGCGGTATGTGTTGCGGTCGGCATCACGCTCGGAAACGGTGCAAAGATGACAGCTTCGAACACCGGAACACAGACGCAGACGGAAACGGCGACAGAGACAGCGGAAACGGAGACAACGACGCAGATGCCGCTGGAAGAAAATACCGTGCCTGAAGTAACGCAGCTGATTACCGAATATTATAACGCTGCGGCTGCCGGCGACATGGATACGATCAATTCCATCGTCAATACCTACGATCAGGAGACGCAGATCTATCTGCAGAAGATGAGCGAGCATATCGAAGCGTACCAGAACGTGGTCTGCTATACAAAGACAGGCCCGGTAGACGGTTCTTATTTGGTCTATGCTTATTATGAAATCAAGTTTAACGACCTGGAAACTGCAGTGCCCGGCATCAGCCCGTATTTGGTTTATCCCAGAGAGGACGGAAGCCTGTATATTTATGAAGGCGATGTGGAGGATTCTGTCAATCAGTATCTGGAAGATATTTCCGCGCAGGACGACGTCATTGACCTGATGAATCGGGTACAGGTTGTCTTTAATGAAGCGGTTATGCAGGACGATACACTCAACAATTATCTGGCGCAGCTAAAAGAAGATCTGCAGGTAGAGGTCGGTGAAGCTTTGGCAGAGGCTGAGACGGCTTCAGAAGAGGAGACGCAGCCTGCAGAGGAGACAGCAGAAGCTCAGACCACTGTAACAAAGGTAGAAGCGACAGACGTTGTCAATGTGCGTTCCTCCGACAGTGAGCAGGCAGAGCGCCTCGGCAAGGTGGCGATCGGCGAAGTGCTGAAACTGCTGGAGAAGAAGGAAAATGGCTGGTCTAAGGTCGAATATAACGGCAAAGAAGGCTATATCAAATCGGAGTATTTAAAGGACGTGGAAGAAACACAGGAGGCTCAGGCAGAGTCTTCCGCTTCCGAAGCTGCACAGACGGCAGAGTCTTCTGCAGCTACAACATCGACGTCCTCGGATTTGCCTGCATCCGGCAAGATCAAGATCGCACAGACAATCAACATCCGGAAGGCCTGCAGCGAAACTGCGGACAAGATCGGAACCGCATTTCCTGGCGAAACGTTGGAAATCGTGATGCAGCAGGCGGACGGCTGGACAAGAGTCAAATATAACGGCGAAACCGGCTATGTAAAGACCGAAGTTTTAAAAGTTTTAAAATAAGAAAAACGGTATTCTTTCCCGATTTTTGGGAACGCTAAGACCGGAAGTGTTTCTGACAGTGAGATACACTTCCGGTTTTTTATCGTATAGGAAACTTCGTTTCCATACGATAAAAACGCTCCGCGGGGATGCGCACTCGGCGCAAGGGAAGATGGTTGCCAAGGCAACCGCGCCTCGGCGCGAGAATGTGCCAAGGCACATTCTTTTTTCCATCACAGGAAATGATGCTATCCTGTTTTCGGGACAGAAAAAGGGAGGAATGCCGGATATGAAAAATGACGATATTGAACTGCTTCGGGAGGTTCAGAGGAATGCGGAAATGGGGATGCATGCTCTGGAGGTCATTAACCCGAAGGTGTATGACGATTCGATGGCGCTGATGCTGGCGCGGGAATCCTTTAAATATGGGGAACTACACGACCGCGCGAGGGCGGTGCTGCTTTCGAAAAACCAGACGCCGGATCCAGTCAACAAAGTAAAGCAGCTGATGCTGACTGCGTCCATTCAGGGGAACACGCTGTTGAATTCCACTACGAGCCATATGGCGGAAATGCTGATCCGCGGCAGCAGCATGGGGATGACCAGTCTCTGGAAAGCGATGAACCGGAATGAAAAAGCGGATGGACAAGCGCTGGAGCTTGCCGGGGAGCTGCTGGATTTTGAGGAAAACAATATCCGAGAGCTGAAAAGGTATCTTTAACGCAAAAGCAGTTCAAAAAATTTCGGAAATTTTTTAGTTTAATGTGATAAAGTGCTTGCATTGAAAAAACAATAAGTATATAATAGCTTCGAAACTGAACAACTGGACAAGGAGGAAAGATTTATGTCATATGTTGATGAGGTGATTGCGCAGGTTGTTGAGAAAAACCCTGTTCAGCCCGAATTCCATCAGGCAGTAAAAGAAGTACTGGAGTCTCTGCGCGTTGTTGTAGAGGCAAACGAAGAAGAATTTCGTAAAAACGCGCTCCTGGAGAGACTGACGAATCCGGAAAGACAGATTATGTTCCGCGTTCCCTGGGTAGACGATAAGGGACAGGTTCAGGTAAACACTGGTTTTCGCGTACAGTTTAACAGTGCAATCGGACCCTACAAGGGCGGACTGCGTTTCCATCCTTCCGTAAATCTTGGTATTATCAAATTCCTGGGCTTTGAACAGGTATTTAAAAATTCTCTGACAGGTCTTCCCATCGGCGGCGGTAAGGGCGGCAGCGATTTTGATCCGAAAGGCAAATCAGACCGTGAGATCATGGCGTTTTGTCAGAGCTTCATGACAGAGCTGTATCGTCATATCGGTGCAGACACAGACGTTCCTGCCGGTGATATCGGTGTGGGCGGTCGTGAGATCGGATATTTATATGGACAGTACAAGAGAATTCGTGGTGTATATGAAGGCGTGCTGACTGGTAAAGGCCTTACCTACGGCGGCTCTCTTGCAAGAAAAGAAGCAACAGGCTATGGTTTGCTGTACATGACCCGCGAAATGCTGAAGGAAAATGGCATTGAACTCGCAGGAAAGACTGCAATTGTTTCCGGTGCCGGAAACGTTGCGATCTATGCAATTGAAAAAGCATATCAGCTGGGTGCAAAGCCTGTTACTGCCACAGATTCCACCGGCTGGATCTATGATCCGGAAGGTGTTGATCTGGAAGCATTAAAAGAGATCAAGGAAGTGAAACGTGGAAGACTTTCTGAGTACACCAAGTATCGTCCGAACGCGGAATATCATGAGGGCAAGGGCGTATGGAGTGTGAAAGCTGATATCGCACTTCCCTGTGCGACTCAGAATGAACTGCAGTTAGAGGATGCGAAGGCACTGGTTGCAAATGGTGTGATCGCTGTCTGCGAGGGTGCTAACATGCCTACCACTCTGGAAGCTACCCAGTATCTGCAGGAAAATGGCGTTTTATTCGTTCCCGGCAAGGCAGCAAACGCAGGCGGCGTAGCTACCAGTGCACTGGAGATGAGCCAGAACAGCGAACGTTTGAGCTGGACATTCGAGGAAGTAGATGCAAAGCTGCAGCAGATCATGGTCAACATCTTCCACAACCTGGATAATGCAGCCAAGAAATATGGCAAAGCAGGAAATTATGTTGTAGGCGCAAACATTGCAGGCTTCGAGAAAGTCGTAGATGCTATGAACGCCCAGGGTATTGTATAAGAAGATAAAGAAAAGCCCGGAAAGGTTGAATATTCAGCTTCGGCAAAAGATATGTAAAACAGAGAAGCGCCCGTATCAGCATTTATGCTGGCACGGGCGCAAATCATTTGAGTCTTACTTTGCAAGTACAACGGAAATTTTGATCTCCTTTTCCGCCTCGCTCAGGTCGAATGCGCCGCCGTCCGCAACGCTCACACGCAGCTCATACAGTGTGCCGTCAGAAAGCGTATCCACGGCGCTGCCTGCTTCATCCGTGATTGACCACAGTTCGTTGCTGACCTCCGCCAACGTTCCGTCCGCACTGTAGGCATAGAGTTTCAGCTCAGCGGTGCTTCCGGAAAGATTGTTCATTCGGAACGAGACTGTCGTGTTGGGGTGGACGTTTTCGACTGTCACGGTGTTGCGCCAGCTTGCAACCGCTCCTTTGCCGCCATCCTGTTCAAACTGCGCCTGCGACAGCATGTTTCGCGCGGACTTGTCGAGATCGACCTTGCGGTAGGGCATTTCGGGAAGATACACAAAGCGATCCTGCAAGCACAGCAGCTCCAGATAGCCCGTCGGGCAGTAGAGCGCGTTGCCGC